>Ga0209917_1000094_pt1 | contig 32917 bp, 26 predicted proteins | sample SalPon2_C_H2O_MG_FD_185710 | JGI IMG/M metagenome (GOLD analysis project Ga0209917, IMG submission 185710) | Salt pond water microbial communities from South San Francisco under conditions of wetland restoration - Salt Pond MetaG R2_C_H2O_MG... | ecosystem: Environmental > Aquatic > Non-marine... | reverse complement strand
ACGAGAGCGTTCCGGAGCGATCGCTTATAAACAAACCGCGGTGGCGCGTGCCGGCGAGCGGCCGACGGGCCGCGAGCCGCACGCGCGAGGGCGTCGCGAACGAAGTGAGCGACGAGGCTGGGGAGGCGCGAGGCTGGGGAGGCGCGAGGCCGGGGAGGCGCGAGGCCGAGACGGCGAGCGGCTGCAGAGACCGACCCGGAGCGTTGCGGTGGCCTCCGCGCGCTCTATTTAAAAGCCGGCCCGCGTCCGAGTCACCCGCAACACCCGCCGGACCGAAGGTGTGTTAGTGTTCGGGACCCAATCACGGACAATGGGAGTTCAGGAGCAGTACCCGTTCGACGTGGAGGCGCTCCGGGCCGATTTCCCGATCCTCGATCGGTCGGTCGGCGGCGATCCGGAGTCACCCGGCGAGGGCCCGAGCGACGACACGCCGCTCGTCTACCTCGATAACGCGGCGACCTCACAGACGCCGGACCCCGTCGTCGACACCATCTCCGACTACTACCGGAGTTACAACGCCAACGTCCACCGCGGGATCCACCAGTTGAGCCAGGAGGCCTCCGTCGCCTACGAGGAGGCGCACGACACCGTCGCCGACTTCATCGGCGCCGCGGGCCGCGAGGAGGTCATCTTCACGAAGAACACGACCGAGGCGATGAACCTCGTCGCCTACGCGTGGGGGCTCGAAGAGCTCGGGCCGGGCGACAACGTCGTCCTCTCGCAGATGGAACACCACGCGTCGCTGGTGACGTGGCAGCAGATCGGCAAACGCACCGGCGCCGACGTGCGCTTCGTCGACGTCACCGACGAGGGGCGGCTCGACATGGACCACGCCGCGAGCCTCATCGACGACGACACGCAGATGGTGTCGGTCGTCCACGTCTCGAACACGCTGGGCACGATCAACCCCCTCTCGGAACTGGCGACCCTCGCGCACGACCACGACGCGTACGTCTTCGCCGACGGCGCGCAGTCGGTACCGACTCGCCCGGTCGACGTGGCGGACCTCGGGGTCGACTTCCTCGCCTTCTCGGCACACAAGATGTGCGGTCCCACGGGCATCGGCGCGCTGTACGGTCGCGAGGAGATCCTCGACGACATGCAGCCGTACCTCTACGGCGGCGACATGATCCGGCGCGTCTCCTTCGAGGACTCCACGTGGGAGGACCTCCCGTGGAAGTTCGAGGCCGGGACGCCGTCGATCGCACAGGGGATCGCCTTCGCGGCCGCGATCGAGTACCTCGACGAGATCGGGATGGAGAACGTCCAGGCCCACGAGGACCTCCTCGTCGAGTACGCCTACGACGAGCTCTCGGCGATGGACGGCGTGGAGATATACGGCCCGCCGGGCGACGACCGCGGCGGGCTCGTCGCGTTCAACGTCGAGGGCGTCCACGCCCACGACCTGTCCAGCATCCTCAACGACTACGGCGTCGCGATCCGCGCCGGCGACCACTGCACGCAGCCCCTCCACGACGAACTCGGCGTCGCGGCCTCTGCGCGCGCCTCCTTCTATCTGTACAACACCATCGAAGAGGTCGACGCGCTCACCGAGGCCGTCGGCGCGGCGCGTGACCTGTTCGCCTGACGGCGCCTCGCGAGCCGCCCCCACCACTGTGGGAGGCGTTCGCTCACCTTCTGACCGGCATCGACGCGATGCGACAGAACGGCCGAAAACAACAGCAAGCGGCCGCCATACGCGGAACTAAAACGGGCTTAATCCGGGACGAACCGGACTGAGCGTCTTCCACTTATACGTGGACGGGCCGCGTTTCTCGACTCAGCATGACGGACCCCTCTCGCGTCTCCGACCGCTCTCGGGACGGCCGCGTCCACGGCTTCCGGCGGGCGGCGCTCGCGGCGCTCGCGGCCCACGGCGAGGGCGCGGCGAATGGCAAGCGCGCCGCCGCGACGAGGACCGCCGCGAACGGCCGGCGACCTCCCCTCCGTTTCTCCAATCTATGACACAGTCAACACGATATCCGACCGCGTCCGCCGCACAGCCGGACTCAAGCACCGCCGCCGGTGACGACCCGACCGACGCCGAGGGTCCCGTCGTCCTGCTCCACGTCGAGCCGGACGCGGAGTCGGCCGAGCTGCTGGCGGCGTTCGTCGAGCGGTTCGCCGACGGGGTGACGGCCCGGGCTGTCGACGGGATGGCGGCGGCGCTCGATGCGCTCGACGCCGGCGCCGCCGACCGTCTCGTGACCGAACAGCGGCTGCCGGACGGCTCCGGGGTCGAACTGGTCGAACGGCTCAGAGCGCGGGGCAGCGACCTGCCGGTCGCCTTCCACACCACCTGCTGTGAGGCGGCGACCGAGGCGCGGGCGCTCGACGCCGGCGCCGACGCGTACTTCGCCAAACAGCCGGACCGCGGCCAGTACGAGTGCCTCCTCGACTGGCTCCGCGGACTCGGCGGCGACGTCGACTCGGACGCCCGCGCGACGACGGCCCGCTCTTCGACCGGAACTGGCGCGGTCGCCGAGCCGACCGACTCCGAGGAGTAGCCGGTCACGCGCCGGCTCGCGCTTTCACTCCGGTTCTCGTCTCCACTCCGCCTCTCGTCTCCACTCCGCCTCTCGTCTTCACTCCGGCTCTCGTCTCCACGTCGGCGCCCGCTCTCGCTTCGGTCGACGGAACCCTTTTGACTCACACAGGCGTATTTCGGGTCGATATGGGACTGGGCTCGGACATGTACCGACAGCAGATCCTGGACCACTACAAGAACCCGCGCAACTACGGGGAACTCGAGGATCCGGACTTCACGCACGTCGGCGAGAACCCCTCCTGTGGCGACACGATCCGCATGGAGGTCTCCCTCGACGACGCGGGCGAGACCATCGACTCGGTGCGGTTCACCGGCGACGGCTGCGCCATCTCGATGGCCTCGGCGAGTATGCTCTCCGAGCGACTCCACGGGATGGCCATCGAGGACCTCGACGCGCTCGACACGGACGACATCACGGAGATGCTCGGCGTCGACATCTCCCCGATGCGCGTGAAATGCGCCGTCCTCGGCCGACAGGTCGCCCAGGACGGCTCGAAGATCCACCGCGGCGAACTCGACCCCGACGACCGCACGAAGACTGAGGAGTAGCGGTTCGCGCTCGTCCCGTGACCGCCCTCCGTCCCGAGCCCACGGACTTTTGCTCGTGAACCACGTTCGTCCGCCCATGAGCGACGGGTTCGACAAAGAGGCCGAACGCGAGAAACTCCGCGAGAAGTTCGCAGATGACGAACAGAAGCGCGAACACACCCAGCGGATGTCCGAGCTACTCCTCCAGGGGGCGACGATGACGAACCGCCACTGCGACGACTGCGGCGACCCCATCTTCCGACACGACGGCCAGGAGTTCTGCCCGACTTGCCAGACGACCGGACAGCAGGGCGGTTCGGGAGAGGCCGCGACGAGCGACACACAGACCGCGACGCAGCCAGACGCAGGGCAGACCCGAGCGAACACCCCGGCCAGCGACGATGACGTGGCCGGCTCACCACCGAGAGCAGCCGAAAACGGAACGACGACACCGGCTGGAGAGCAGACGACCCCCGCTGATGCAATCCAGAATCCCGCTGATGCAACTCAGACTCCGGGGACACGCTCCCCAGAACCCCACACATCGCCGTCGGCGGCCCAGTCGAACGCCGACCCTACGGAAGCACCCCGAACCGGAGAGGAGACGGCTGCGACTGGGAAACCGGGGTCCGTCGCCGACGCCCGCGCGTCGCTGACGCGGACGCTGACGCGCTTTGCCCGCGCCGCCGAAGCGACCGACGACCCACGTCGCGCACGCGACCACCTGCAGGCGGCTCGCGAGGCTGCTGAGGCCCTGGAAGCGCTGGACTGACGACGGCTTAACGCTCGAAGACGAGTCCGTAGTGATACGGCGGTAGGTCGACCTCTCGTACGAGCCGGAAGTCGCTCCCGTCCTCGACAGCCCGCCTCGTTTCGGCCGGCGAGAGTCGCAGGTCGGTGGGCGGGCCACGCGCTTTGCCGCCGATTGTCGTCTCCTCGCGCGGCCGGTCGTGCCAGTTCACCACGGCGAATCGACCGTCGTCGGTGAGGACAGCGGCGACGGATTCGACGAACGCGGCTCGGTCCTCGACACCGTGAAACGCGTTCGCAAACAGCGCGAACTCGACGCGCTCGGGGAGGAGTTCCGGAAGCGCTCGCGCGTCCCCCTCGATGGCGGTGATATTTTTGACTCCCTGCTCCGCTGCGAGCCCGTCAAGTTCGCCTAGCAACCCTCCGTCGACGTCGACGGCGTACACCGTCCCGGAGCCTGTGACCCGCGCCGCAGGCAGCGCAAAGTAGCCGTTACCGCTCCCGATCTCGACGGCGCGGTCGCCGGCTGCGAGCCCGAGTTGGCGAAGCGTGGCGCCCGGCGTGGGCCACACGCGTCCCCACCAGTCCCAATCCGGCTGTCCCGTGTTCTGGAAACGATCCATGGTCGGGGGTGCGACCTGATCACAGGTATCGGTTCGGATCGAAACGCGCCGCTCCCCTCGCGCGGACGACAGGTCTTTACGCCAGTCACCAGCACATGGCTCGTATGAGTGTAGCCCGTTTCGAGGGAGTCTTGTCGGCGCTTGTCGGGCAGACTGGCCCGGTGTCCGCGCCGGTAGCGGTTGCGGCTCCACTCGACGCCGTCGGCGTCGTAGGCATCGCAGGGGGGTCCGGGATGGGATTGGTCGCTGTCGCCGTCGGCGTCGTGGTGCTTCTCGCCGTCGCGTCCGGGGCGTTCATTCTCTTACGCCGCCGCCAGAACACGGAATCTCATTCGTCGGACACTCGGGACCCGAGCGGTTCGTTCGGGGGAGAACAGGAGCGGTCTCCAGCGGAATCGACAACTGAACCGGCGGACCCCGGATCGACGGGGAGCGGACGAACCCAACCCACCGCGGGAGGCGACGGCGCCCAGTCGAGTACGACGGGTGTGACGGACGCGAGCGCGGCTTTCGACGACCGAATCGGAGAGCGAACACTTGACCGGCTTGACCCCGTCGTTCCGGACGCAGTCCGACGAGTCCGGGATCGGCTCCCACTCGACCGAACCGCGGCCCCAGACACGGTCGACTCGTTGGAGCGGACCCTCCGGCAGGCGCTCGAAGATGCTCTCGATACTGGACAGTTTGACCCAGCAGTGGAGTCGCCACGTGGAGGGGTCTACGAGGTGGTGAATCTACCGGGTCGGTTCCGAGAACTGACGGTCCCGCCCGCGGGCGAAACGGTTCACGTCGCTGACTTGGAAGTGGCTGTCCGGGACGCGATAGACGAGTACGACCTCCATGAGGCCGCTCGGACCGTCGCCGCGGTCGACGACCACTGCCGCGATATCGAGTCACACATCCGCCGCCGAGAGGGGTCGTACCTCGACGAGCGCAGCGAGGTGGAGCGCACGCTCGACGACATCCGCGAGATGACCGAGCGGTTTGACGGTGCGCTCGCCGACCGGATGCGAGAGTTTGTTGTCGACGGCCGGCACGACGCCCTTCCCGGTGTCGTCGATATTGAACGCCGACTCGACGCGGCGGACCGGTCCCTTCACGCCTGCGCGTTCGACGACGCCGACCGAACGGTCCGTGACGCCGTGCGCGTCGCCGACGACCTGTTGATGGCCGTCGATTTCCTCGGCGGCGTAACCGGCACGATCGACCACGGCAGTGGTCGTGTCACCGTTCCTGACGGGGTAGACGACGGATTCGTCGCCGACCTCGTCCCCATCCTCGAACGCCAGTATCCGGTTGGCGTCGAATTCGATGGGAACGCAGTTGTCGTCACCGGCGGCACTTCGGGGTCTGACGACGACAGTGTCTCGTCGGTCGGCACCGGCGACTCTCGGCGTGGGCGCGAGCGTTCGGACGACGCTTCGCCGCCGCAGTCGCCAACCGATTCGGGCCGATCGGGAAGCGGGAACCGGGAACAACTCACGCCCGACGCGGTCGCAGACGAGATTCTCTATGTGTTCCGGGAGCTTGCGGGCCGCGGCGAGAGCAGCGCCGTCGAATGTCAGACCGAGCGACTCCCCGATGCGGTCGCGCGTCGCGAAGTGCTCGAACCGCTGGCGACGTTCTGCCGTCGGCAGACAGATCTCGTCGACTCGGTTACCTTACAGGAGAACGCTCCGCCCGGATTCTTTGAGATCGAGTTCCGTGAGGGGACGACCGCCGCAGGCGGGATCCATGCGCTTCGCGAGCGATTCACGGAGCGACACGGCGCCTGACGTGCGCGCGCTCTGCTCTCCCGCGTTTGACGTTTCTCCCGTCTCACGTCACGCGCCTCGTTTCACCTCTCAGCAACGAACGCAGACCGGTCGTAATGTTTTATGTGTCTCCGTCACCCCCGATACCGTAACCCAATATGCCCGACATCTGTAAGATCTGTATGCAGCGCTCGAACAAGTGGGCGGGCGACTCACTTGTAGACCACTTATCCCGAGCCCACGCGGACGAGCCCGCATCGGTCGAGCAGGTGTACCCGGATTTAAAACAGGCGGCGCTCGCCAGAGACGCCCCTGGCGACGACGCCGGCGATTCGGCGGCGGCGGCCGATACCGGTGAGTTCGGGCGTGCGGCGAGTTCGTCCCCGGCCGCCGACGAGACCCCGAGCGACGACCTGATGGACGACGCGTACGGGAAAAAGTGGTTCCTCATCGGCGTCGGCGGGGCGGGCAACAACATCTTAGACGCCGTGCTGCTCCGCCGCGCGACGCTCGAAGAGAACAACGAACGCCGCGCCCGGATTTGGCAGGGCGGACTGGCGGGGTATGGCCTGTTAAATACCAACGTCAGCGAACTCGAACAGACCTACTACGCGCAAGAGGAGAAGGGGTACAGCCGCAACGACCTCCTGCCGAACTGCATCATCGGTTTCGGCGAACACGACTATGCGGGCGCTGGCTACCGATGGGACCACGGTCGCGACCTGACCGAGGCCGACTTCGCGGACGGCGCCGACCCGTTCAGTGAGCGATGGGCTCTCAGACCGGATCGGATACAGGACTCTCAAGCCGTCATGTTCGTCCACAGCGTCACGAAGGGGACCGGCTGTGGGGCGACACCCGTCCTCGCGGAGAAGCTTCGAGACACCGTCCTCGATAACGGGTACGTCGTCTCGAAACCGCTGTTCAGCAGCGTCGTCATCCCCTCTGAGGGGACCCAGTACTCGTCGTTCGGCGGTCGCGCGAAGGTGAACGGCGTCGTCGGCTTGGCTCGCACCTCCCGGACCGTCGACGCTATCATCCCCTTCGACAACAAGCGGTTAGAGGACGCGGGGGCCGATATCCGCCCGCGGATCGACCGGCTTGGTGAGTATAATCCACCGCAGTACGTCGAAGCGAACAAACCGCTCGTCGCCTTCCTCGAGGCGTTCACCATGTCGTCGGTGCCGCAGTTCCTCGACAGAGACTCCACGATGGCGATCAAAGGCGACGTGTTTGACCCGGCAGATAGCTTCCGGCCGGTTCAAGATAAGTACCCGCGCGACCCCGACCGGGACTTCTCTCCGGCGGTGGTTCTCGCGCCGGTGCTCGGTCGGTCGCGCGCGAACAGCTTCGACGAGTCGAAACTGGAACTCCTCGTGCGAAACGCGCTGTTCCAGAACAAACTCGCCGAGTTCGACCCGACGACCGCGTGGGGTGGCACGTTCCTCGTGTACGGTCCCGAAGAAAAGATGCAGGAGGTCTCTCAGTTTATCGGCGACGGGACGCTTGCGAACATCATCGGCGGCGAGGAGTTCCTCGACGCCGGCCAAGCGACGGGTATCGAGTCGGTGGATATCCACGTTAAACAGCTCGTAACCCCGTATCTCGACGACGTGTTCCTGTGGGGAACGCTGTGGAACCCCGAGATGCCAACGATCGAGTCGATGTACGACCACGCGTTGACACTCAAACAGGAAGGCAACAGTCAACAGGCCGAGAACGTCCGCGAGGTTTGGGACGAAGTCGAGGCGCTGTTTTCGTGCCTCGGCCGCGAGAACATGGGGTAACCGTCTCCGGACCGGCTCCAACCGTGAGAAGCCCCGGACCGCTCGTCGCGACGTCCCGCTACGGGCCGCTTGGTCTCCCGGACCCGGCACCCGCGGCGTCCGGTCGCCGATCACCGCGCCGGTCCGACCCCATCACCTCAGCGTAGGCGTCGGCCCAGAGCCGGGCCCACACGACCCAGACGTACTTCACGAGGAAGGGGGCGACGATGATGAGAAGCGGGGTGAGCGGCGGCACGAGTCCGATCGCGAATTTCAGTCCGACTACGGCCGCGGCGACGAGCAGCACTTTGAGGTACGCGACGAGGTAGGTCAAACTGAACAGGACCTGCGCGAGCCGCGGGCTGAACGCGGCGGCCATCGATCCCGTCTCGGCGAACGCGACGAGCCCGGCCGCCGCCGCGTAGCCGAACAGCGCGAACAGCGCCCCGTACAGCACCACCGCCGAGAGGAGCGCCCAGAGGATGCCGACGAAGTTGCCCTCGCTGACGGTTTCGAGGAACCCGGGAACGAAGTAGACCATCACCGCGATGATCGGGATCGCCTTGTACGCCAGGAGGATCGCCGTCGCCTGTGCCCCCTCGACGAGCAGTTCCCGCCACCCGTCCAGTTCCGGCGGTTCCTCGTCGCCCGCGACCGTCCGCCGCATCACCCGGATGTAGTACCCCTGTAACAGGACCTGCGGGATCACGAGGAACGTCAGTATCTCGAGGATGGTGCCGATCCCCATCGTCTTAAGCCAGTGCTCCTCGTTCGTCGGATACCGGATCGCACGTGCGAGTTTCATGAGTCGGGTGTGTCGAGTCGGTCGAGCGTGCCCTGTCGGTCAAGTGTGTCGGATCGACTGAGCATGTCGATTGCGGGCGGGGACCCGTCGCGCCGGAGGCGCTCACTCATCGCTCGAGTCCCCTCCGCTCTGCCGGTCTTCGATAACGGAGGCCGTCTTCGCCCCGGCCTGCTTCCCCGTCTTCACCCCCGCCTTCGCGGTGGACTTCGTCGCCATCCACGTTGAGTTCAGCGAGTCGAACGTGTAGAATCCGGCGAGCACCGTCCCGACGAACAGGAACAACACGACGTCGACACCGCCGCCAGTCCCCGGGACGGTGACCGTGCGTTCCGCTCCGAGGAGGCTCAGGCCGAACGTCAGGTTCCCGCCGACCACGAAGCTCCCGTGGACGACCACCTTCCGTTTGATCTTCGAGAGCAGGAACAGGAGCCCGATCGCGGACACCACCGACGCGGCGGCGTCGAAGATCCGCTCCGCAGTCTGCGGATCGAATATTGCGCCGACCATCGCCCGGAGGAGTCGCCGGCCGGCCGCGCGCACCGCGATGACGAGCAGGCTCACCAGCCCGAACACGAGCGTCGCCGGCACCAGCGTCCCCGAGCTCGGCACTCCGCCCACCGTCGTGTCGACGACGGCGAGGAGCACCCCGAGCGAGAGGAGGAACCCTGTCCCGACGACGGCGTACCGCTTGCGCCCTTCCCCAGCGAGCAACAGCGCGACCACGGCGGTGATCATCCCGGCCGCGAGCCCCACCGCGGGAATGCCCGGCAGGAGCCACAACAGTCCCAGCGCAGTCGCTATCCCCATGACGGCGCTGACCCAGGTTTCCGTGGCGTCGATCATATTAGGCGCCCTATCGATCTATCTTCGTGTCTGTGCCCCGTACACGGATTCTGAGGTAGTTTCCCGTCGATGCAACGTATTCGGTGGCGGTCTCGCGAGCCCGTCCGGCCGTGTTTCCGGACGTGGCGGGTTCGCCGCCGGTAGACGCGACTTCCGCGAGTCGTCGAGCGATCTCGACACCTGCGGACCCGAGGAGGGGATCGTGTGAGCTAGTACGTGTCATGTGTGGTGTCTAGCTCTCTTGTGGTGAAGTGTATCAGCAATCTCCTACAGAAGAGCGTACCCGTTTATTCTACGTGATTGAACGTAGTCCAAACCTTTTGTTTGTCTTCGCTGTAGGGGACACTATCGCCGTTATTGAGATTTCGGTAGTGAATCAATCCCTCTATCACCAGTATGAATAAATACGTTCCAACCGAGACGAAAGTAAGAACGAGATTTATCAAGTGTCGGACTGGTCTCTGGTATTTCCAAGCGTCTATAAACGCGAAGACAAACCCATAACTATCGTTTGACTGGCTTGTACCAGACTGTCGTACTCCACATTCAGGACAGATCTCGGCTTCTGTTCTGATTATCTCACCACAACTGGTACAGTATTGTTCAGTAGCAGATGGTTGTTGGCCTGACATACGAAATAGTGTGACAAGTCCATCATAAAAAATCTAACGACAGCATAGAAATTTGTAACTCGCTCATATGTAGCACGTTGTTGATGTTGAGCTGTCTTGCGACTCTGTACTAAATTGAGCGAGAGTAGAAGCAGCTTGTTAGACAGTTACACTGTCATTTTCTGTTCTAGCTCTCTTGTGGTGAAGTGTATCAACAATCTCCTACAGAAGAGCGTGCTTGACGATCTCGCCGCAGCTCGTACAGAACATCTCGTCCGTATCCGGTTGCCTCCCTGCCATGTCTTACAGTCAAATTGGATGACACATAAAGCTATCTCCGCGTACGACGACACATGACACCCGATCAGGCGCCTCGGTCGCCGATGAACGCGGCAGTTAATGTTCTTTCGCGTGGACACTCATATTTTTAATGTGTCGTTAACAAGTGGTTTTCGTGATGACGAATGAGCACCGCCACGAGTAACAGCGGGAGAAGCAGAAAGACGCTGGTAAAAGGTATCCTCGCCGGGATGGTCGTGACGAAGCTCGCGTATTTCGTTCCGGTCGTACACCTGTTCGGGCCTATTTTCGGCGGCGCGACCACGGCGTTTATCATCAACCGAGGGCCTTGGGGCGGGCTGAAGTCCGGGTTCCTGAAAGGAATCGGAATGACGCTCCCCGCTTTCATACTCGGGATCTATTTCGCACAGATGTTGGCCGGCATCCCGATTATCGGCGACCTACTCGCCGGCAGCCTCGGGCTGATCGTCTTAGTGATCGTCGCCCACTCGGTCACGTTCGGCATGGTCGGCGGCTTCGTGAGCGGCTTCATCGCACAGAAGGTCCGCTCCGCGCCGGTCAAAGACACGGCGAAGAAAGGGGTGAAGACGGCTAACCAGTCGGCTCAGTCGGTACAACAGAAAGCGGCGTCGAACGGCGGGCGCAACGACGAGACCAGAGTCTGTCGAAGCTGCGGCGTCTCGTACTCCGAGGACGTCGATTTCTGTCGCGAGTGCGGGACCGAATCGCCCTTCTCCCGAAGCGATGATTCCGGCGACGGGACGGACTCCGGACCGGCCTCGGCGTCGACGGGAACGTCGCCCGGGTCGGATCGGAACGCCGGCGACGCGACCGTAGACGAGACGGATCGCTGTGTTGCCTGCGGGGCCGAGATCGCCGGCGACGTGGGGTTCTGCCCCGAGTGCGGCACCGAGTCTCCGTTCACTGCGGCCTCGGCGTCGAATTCCGAGCCGTCATCGAACGCCGAAGTGGCGTCGCCGTCGGACACCGGCGCAACGAGGAACTCCCGGTCGGCCGACCCTCGGGACGAGGGAGCCACTGACGGCCGATCCGAACGCTCCGCGGCGGACTCCGGGGCGGCTTCGGCCGACGGACCCCCCGTCGCCGTTGCGGCCGCCGACGCGGTTTCGACCCGAAAGCGGCCGAGATCGGACGTCGCCGAGCGGCTCTGTCGACTCCTCGCGGACCCCGACGCGGACGAGAGCCGCGTCGAATCCGCTCTCGGCGACGCGATCGACCGCTTGGAGGACGATGCGGCGCTCGCGGACGCCGTGTCCGATCTCGACGGCTCGCCGACCGCCCGCCAGCTGGAGTCGGCGCGCAGCCGCGTCCCCCGGAGCGGGAGCGACGCGGCGGACGGGCTGGTCCCTGTGTTCGACCGGGCGATCGACCTGGCAGAGGAGCGCGACCGGTCCGAATCGGAGCGAGACCGTCACCGCCAGGCGGCCGAGAGACTCTGTCGCGCCGCGGACGGTGCTGTCGACCTCGGCCCCGGAGACGTCGCCGACCGAGCAACGGCGCTCGCCGACGCGATCGAGCGCGGCGAGGTCGTCGTCGAGGCTCCGAGTTCGTCGCTCTCCTCGCTCGCCGATCGAGTGCGCGCCGACGCGCGCCCGCAAGCATCCGAGACGCGGCGGCTGCTCGACGCCCTCGAGGAGGGCGACGAGGCCGAGGCCGCCGAGAGGCTCCGGTCGACGGTCGAGCGCTTCGACGAGCTCACCGAGGTGCAGGCCGCGATCGCGGACATCGGCGTGAGCGACGTGCGCCGCCGGATCGAGTCGCTCGAACGCGACCTCCAGCGGGCGGACGGCAACGTCTATCGCCACCTCGCGGACCGGGTCCGGGAGCTGGAGGTGATGGCGGACGAGCCGGACGTCGACGAGGTGCAGCTGTTCGCCATTTATCAGGAGTGTACCTTCTACGACCGAACGCTCGTCCCGAGACTCGCACGGTCTGACAGTTCCTCCGAGAGCATCGACGTGGCTCGCCGTGCGCGCAATATCGAAGACCGGATCGCCTCAGTCAACGACGAGTACGTCTCGGTCCGTGCAGATCACAACCACACCATCCCGAAACACTTCCTCGAACTTGCCGACACGTTGTGTGATCGAGCCCGGCGGGCGGGTGACGAACAGCCCCAACAGGCGGCCGGTCAGCTTGCCGCTGCGAGTGACCTCCTCGACCACGTCGAGGAGTTGTACGAGCGCAACGAGTACAGCGTCATGCTTCGTCGGCTGCGCGGCTGACGCCTGTTTGTGTACTGGTACGTCCAGTATCTTTATAGTCCGATGTTCGAGTACTATCTGTAGCAGAGATATGTACTGTTCGATAACTATTTTCACGAGGGGAGACACGGAACAACCACCAACTAAATGACGTATCTGTTTATCGGCGCGGGACAGGCGGGGGGGGCCATCGTCGACGCAATCTTCGAATACACGGACGACTCGATGCTCGGGCTGTTCGAGTCCACGGACATCTCGACGCTGGGTCGACCACTGGTGTTCAACTCGACGATGCGAGACTTACAGAACCTCTCGAACGTTCCCGTAGAAGACCAGTACGGGGTCGCACAGCAACACGGGCTCGTGCAGGGGACCGAGCCGGGATTCGAGGAGATGGTGACTGGCGGGTTCGGTCGGAACCCGGTCGACGCCGACGAGGTGATGGCCGACCACGCTGACGAGCTACAGCGAATTCTCGAATCGAAGTTCGGCGGTCGAACGGCCGCCAACATCGACGAGGAAGAGGAGGAGGTGCCGACGACCGAAACTGACGCCATCCAGTTTGCGTTCCTGTTTGTCGGCCTCGGCGGCGGTACCGGCTGTGGAATCAGCCCGCACATCGCTCGCGCCATCAAGGAGTTCACCGACGACCGGACGAAAATCGTCGCCGTGCCCATCCTTCCGAACACCCGTGGCGGGGTCGAAGACGACGAGACGGGCGACGAGGTCAGCGCCGGGAGACAGGCGTGGAACGCCCGATACGGGTTAAACCGGCTCGAAGACGTGGTCGACGGTATCGTCCTCGTCGACAACCAGCGGATCTCCTACCTCGACTCCGCAGGCGGGGAGTTCGGCGAGTACAACGAGTACATCGCGGCCGCATTCCACGACATCGTCGTCGGGCCAATGCTGAGCAACGTGGACGCAAGCGAGGTTGACGGCGTCGACACGCCCGACATCGACGTTCGCGACATTGTCACCTCACTGTCGTTCGGCGTCGCCGGCGGCGACTCGCAACCAGGCTATGGCGCAATCGGTCGATCCGTGACGATGACGCGCTCGTTGTCCGGCTACCTACTGCCGTTCGTCGGGCGCCGTAACGTCGATAGCGCGGCGCTGGCTCGGCTCTCGGCGTCGAAGCAGTCGCTTGCGAAGGCCGACCCGAACGAGGCACAGAAGGCTATCGCGCTGGTTCGCGCTCCGAGCGCGAACATCGGTCCGGGCTCATACAGCGTCGAGACCGGCACGATCAAAGAGTACCTCGAACGCAGCTGTGCGCTCAACGAGGTGAATATCGGCGTCGCCCTCAGCGGTCGCAACCTTGCGTCGGTCGTGACGCTGTTAACCTACCGCCGCGAGGACCTCGATCGACTCGATGAGATAGAAGCAGCGGCCGACGCCTACGAACAGGAGACGGAGGAGCTGTTCGCATGAGTCGGCCGACGAAACTGCGTGTCGGGAAAGCCGGCGCCGTCACGGCGGTTGCGCTGGTCGCTCTCGTCGGCGTCGCTCTCGGTGACGGAGGGGAAGCGGTCACGTCGGCTATCGAGGCGACACAAACGTGGGGCGCAGCCACCGACCTCGCCGGGCAGTTGCCGTACCTCGCTGCTGGCGGTGCGCTGATCGGGCTCGGCGTCGGCGCTGTGATCGCGAGCAGCGTAACCTACTGGTACCAGAACAAGCAGATCGGGGGGCGGCTCAAATGACCGGCCGACTCGGGCGCTGTCTGGTGGTGTCGCTGTTCTGTGTCGGTCTGCTTGCTGTTGTTGCGGTCGGCGGGGCTGCGGCCACCAGTCCGGCCGACTACTGCGACGCCGAAGTCGGCGAGAACGAAAGCGTCGTCTTCGGAGGGGTTGGCGACACCGCGAGTTCCGGGGAGCCAACGCTCTACGCCGGATCGACACTGACCGTCGGCTACTGTGAGAATGGCGAACCAGCGGACAGCGGCTGGCTGGAAAACGGTAGTGGGTTCGAAATTGACGATCCTGCGGATCATTTATATACCGTCTCGATCACCGGCGAAGTCGACTCAATTGACTTCACCGATCACATGGCCGACGGCCAGTCGTCAGTCGACGAGGGACTCGTCGTCACTGTCGAACCGACCGATCAAACTCCCTCGAGCTTCTACGACGCCGTCAGCGACACCGAAAACGCGACGGCAAAATTGACTAACACGACGAGCGCCCTCGAGGCCGGAAACGGCAATCTTACCGAGGCAAACGAAACGGTATACTCACTCAAGGGGGACTACGATGATATGACGGAGACACGGGTGAACTTATTTAAAAACCTCAAATCAGCCGGTGAGGGGGGCAACGAGACTGGCGCTGTCGGGAAGGCAGCGGCCGTCGATGCCGAGTACCAGCGCGTCACCGACAACGTAACTAACGCGACGAACGCGTACACCAGCGCTGTCGGCGCCCAAGTGGCGGATCCGAAATCGACGGTGCGGCTTTCAGTACTCGGCTCGCTTGGTGCCGGCGTGGCGCTCGGAGTAGTCGCCGGCGCCGCCGTCCCGCTTGTCGCCGCGCGTCGCGTCAAAGAGAAGATGAAGCTGAGCCGCGACGTGAGCTACGACCGGAAGACGGCGCTGCTCCCCATCCTGATTGGGGTCGCCGCCGCTGTCGCCGGCGCGGTGATTCTCGCTATAATGGTTGGAATCAACCCACTGCTCCGGGTGATAGCATGAACGCGAACCGTCGGACTGCGCTCGGTATCGGCGCGCTCGTCGTCTTGGCGGCCGCGATTGGCGCTGGTATCTTCATCTCGTCCGGCTCACAGGCCGCAACGTGGTTCGTCCTCATCGGCATCCCGCTGTTTGTCGTCGCAGGTATTGGCTTATACGTCCGCGGCGTTATCACCCGCAGCGGGACGAGCGAACAGCAGTTCGTTCGCAGTCGCGCCCGGTCGACTGCGGAGGAGTTCCAGGCGCTTATCCGTCAGATCCAGGAGCTTCAGACCGCCTACCCCGACTGGGATCCGGGGATCGACGCGCAGATCGACTCCGCAGTTGGCGACTTCGAGACGCAGGGAGTCACTGTTGACTCCGAGACCGGCGCGTTCGATCTCGGAAGCGGGGTCAAATCGGCCGACTTACAGGAGTTCGAGCGGCTTTCGACCGAGACCGAACGACTCGACGATGCGGTTCAGTCTTCGTTCCGCGAGTTTGTCGCCGGTGACCTCTCACGGCGCGAGCGCGTCCTCACCCGACTGTCGGAGGTCGACCTCGCCGAGTCGGACGAGTCGTTCTCGGCACCCGACGCGAACGCTTCGATTGCGGAGTGTCGCGACGTGATCGGTAGCTTGCGAGCGGCAACGAGCGAAACGATCGAGGGCGCTATCGGAACCGTACGCGAGATGCGACGGGGCCAACACCGCACCGACGACGGGGGTGCGATCGAGGCCGACCTCGAAGACGCCGAGGCGGCGCTGGAACGCGACGAGTTCGAGTCGGCTGTCGAGTCGGTACTCGAAGCCCGTGACCGGCTCCGCGACGAATTCTCCGGATCGTTCAACGAGGAACTCGACGCGATTCGGGACCTCGTCGACGCGGTCGATAGGGCGGACGTCGACGCACACGTCGAGGCACGTTCGATCGACGAGGTCGATCGGATCGACGCGGCAGTGTCGGATCTCGACTCTGCGCTCGACCTCTCGGAGGCGAGCCGTCACCGCTCCGATCTTCGCCGGATCTGTTTGGATATGATCCGAACGATGGAGCGTCGACTCGGCGATCACGCTGAGACCCTGCGAGCGGCCGACCTCCCTCCAGGCTACTACACCGAACCGGCCGCGATAGACCGAGAGTACGTGGCCGACCTCGAGGATACGGACGACTTGGAGGCGTTCACTCGGGAGTGGTCGGCCGCGGCGACTGACCTGCGTGACGCTGTCGAGACGGCCAGCACCAAGGCGGCCGTCGTCGACGCGTACGACGACGTCTCGGAGACCATCGAGACGACCCTCGCCGAGCGCGGCGAGGTCGTCGGCGACGACCTTCCGATGCGACACGCAGACCAGTTCCTCGGGCTGTACTACCGCCGAAACGAAGGTCTCGAATTCGACCCGAGCGTCCCCGCTCTCCGTCGCGGCGACGTGGAAACTCACGACCTCACCGTGGAGGTTGCCTACGAGCACGGCAGCGAACGACCGCGGACCGCGCGGATCGAACTCGACGGCGGCGGATACTCAGAGGCTGTCACTGTTGAGACCAGAGTCGCTGGGACGGCGGCGTTCGAGAACGTCCCCGCAGGAACCCACGAACTCTCTGCGGACCCCGGCGACGACGAGTTTGGCACGATTGAACGTGACGTTCGCGTTGACGGCGATGCGTCGGTGTCGGTGGAGTTCCATGAGCGGGCACTCCGCGAACAGCTCTGTGCCGACGTCGACGTCGACATGACCGAGGTGTTACCGGATATGCGCTCTCGGCTCGAATCGGCTTTTGCCGACGAGGGATACGTCTCGACGGCGATGGACCTCCCGGTACAGGACACCCACGCAGCCTGCTTGCTTGCCGTGTGGAGCGACGAGGAGGGGTACGGGGTCTGTCAAAGCGACGGCGAGGTCGTCGTGTACGACGACGCGCAGATCGAACGTGAACTACACAACGTCTTGCGGTACAACGTCGAACCCGGTGATCGAGTGAGCTTCGCCGAACTGCGGCGCAACTTCCTCTCGGCACCGGTTCCGGACTCCGTTCTCCAAGACGCAGTTGGCGACATCGACGGCGAGCATAGCGTGACGATGACTGAAACGGGACTCGAAATCAACGAACACTGACCAATGGCACAAACGGACACGTTTACGAGATGGAGCGTTATCGCGTCGGGAGAGGGTGGCGGCCGCATCGCATCCCAGTTTTTCGACCGGGCGGAGAATCCCGGCATCGACGACCGGGTGCTGGTGATGAATACGAACCGCGCAGACCTCCGGAACACCATCGACCGGATGCGCGGGACGCTCACGGGCGAGAGTGGTGAGGAAGAATCGATGGAGTCACACGCGTTGGAGTTCGGCTCCCAGCAGGGTGCCGGCAACTTCTTCCCAAACGGCGAGGCATGTGCGAAAGAGGATCTTGACCGCATCGTCTCCCGGATCAAAGACTTCGGGACCTCTGATGCGTTTATGCACGTCGCGACGCTTGGCGGCGGGACCGGGAACGGATCGATCCCGTACACGATAGAGCAGTTCAAAACGGGGCTCACAGACCTCGAAGACGCGGGCGCGACCGAAGACTGGATGGATAGCGTGATTCACACCGCCTTCGGCGTGTGGCCGTACTACTACGAGCAGCCACAGCGCCACTTCAACGCGGTCTGTGGCCTGTCGCGGCTGATCCGCACCTCCGAAAACACCCAGAACGCGGATATGGTGTTGCTCGCGTCGAACTCTCAACTCGACGAAGAGGAGAACGGTAACGGGCGCCACTACGACTCAATCAACGACGCGATCATCACCGCGATTGACCTGATGATCGGTGCCGGGCGCGAGACCCGCAGCGTCATCGACGTGAAAGATTACGTGACCATCCCCTCACAGATGGACGCGTACCACTTCACGCCCGCCGTCGCGACGGAGATGAACGGACAAGTGTACGAACTCGAGTACATGCTCGATCAGGCCGCCGAGAACACGTACGTGCCGATGGATGTTGGCACCACAACGGCGGCGTACGCAATCGTCCGCGCTCCGGAGAGCATGATCGACGACGACGAAATAAGCGAGCCAGAGGTGTACGGCGCGTTCCGCGACTGGACCAGCAAACACGATATCAACGTGGCCGGGCAAGCGAGTCTCACGCCGAAGCGAGGGCGCGGCAGCGACGTCGACGTGCTCCTCCTTTTGGGCGGGTTCGATCTGAACCCGTTGCTCGACCACTCCTGGGATGAGTTCGAGATGCTCAGCGACAACCTCGCGGGGACCGGCGGCGGGTTGTCGGATGCACAACTTGATCGGATCGTGGACAATCTCGAGGCGTACGTCGATCAAAACGCGGAGTGATCGCGCATGGCTCAACACGCATCACTGGACGGCACGGCGTCCGAGACCGGTCGGCGAGTCGTTCTTGCGACTGTCGCGCTGGTGGTTGCCGTCGCCCTCGCGGTCGCGTTTGCGCCTGGCGTCGCCGCTGCGGACACGCTCGAACGTAATGGGAGCAACCTCGTCGTGAACGTCTCTGAGGTAGACGATCCGGAGATGGTCACGGTGAAGGTGGCCGATTCCGACATCACCTACAGCGCGGATGCAGTGAACGATACGAACGAGAACGGTGAGGTCTTGATCGACGTGAGAGATGGCAACGGAAATCTCAACGGGACCGACCTCCGAAACGCGAACGTGACCGTCACAGTAGAGCTAGCTAACGGGAATACGACCGATATCGTGGACGGCACGTCAGTTCCCCTCCACACGGTTGAGATGGCGTCGGACCGTCCGGCGTGGGTCGGTACCGAAGGCGAAAACGCGACCAGCACGCTCTACGTTCCCCTCGACGCGGCCGGAACGATTGGCGTGCCCAACGGCGAAACGGTTGACCTCGATCTCGACCGGAACGGTACCGTTGACGTGACGGGAACCGTTCGCGGGGACGGAACTCAGCTTACGATCGAGCGCGGCTCGCTGATCGACGCGGCCGGAGACTCCCGCGAAACGCTTGATTTCCAGGTGGTATCAAGCGGCGACCCGGTGAGCAACGAGTTGACCGTCCGAGCTGAGTTACGCTCAACACACGACGGCCTCGCGCTCTGGCACCCGCTGTTCGCGTCAGAGGAGACGTACAGTGTTAACGCGAGTCGTGACGACGCTCAGTATCTCGAGACCGGTATTGAGCCCGAAAACGGATTTCTCTCACTCTCGGATCTCCCGGCTGGGAGCGCCGATATTCGCGTGTTGAACGATGACGATACTGTATTCGTTGACAGAACCCTCGATAACCCAGAGCCGTTCAACGCCACCGCCACAGTCACCGATAACGGGAATCTCCGCTTTAGTCGGTCGCTGGCGGGACTCACCGCCGAAGGCGCTATCGTCGGGTCGGGTGAGGACTCAGACTACCTTGACATTGGCGGTTCCATTGACTCTGAGGGTCAACTGACCGTAGAAAACGCCGAGTTAACCGGCACAGAGACGATGCTGTTGTCAACTACTGCCGGCGACGTAGTCGTGAATATCGGGTCGACTGCAGCAGGCGGAGGCTCTGGTTTCGGCGCACTTAGCGGGATTGGTGGTGTGCTTCCGATCTTTGCGGTGTTCCTTATCCCGCTCGTCGTTGGTGCAGTGGTTGGGGCCTTGTTCGGCCACCGAAATCAGAGTGATACCGATCTCGTCGAAACGGGCGGTGTTGGCCTCATCGGATTCGGACTGGCGGGGATTCCCCTGCTTGTGTTGTCCTTATTCTACAGTGTTAATTACTTTAGTCCCGACCCAATCAACATAGCCGCCTACATCGGTATCTTGTTCGGTGGGATCGGCGCTGCAGCAGGCCATCGTGTATTAAGCGGCGGTGCGGGTGTCGCTGCCGCCTCCGGCCCGTTCGCCGCCAAGGTCACCGTCACCGACGGGTCGGACCTCTTCCGCGGCGATGTCTCTGTCCACTACCGCGAACCCGGCGGACAGGATCGATACGACCCTGTGACCGTGCGAGGCGGTCGCGACACCATCCAACTCCCCGGTACCGGCACCTGGGAAGTGTACGCGCGACATGGCTCCTCGCGTTCGAGTGTCAAGACGGTCGACGCCAACAATCCGTCCGCGGAGCTGACCATTCCGGTCGAGGCGTCGCTCACCGTGGTCGACGCGACAGACGGCGAACCGATCGCGGACGCGACGATCAGCGGAGATGCCGGCATCTCACACACGACCGACCGAACCGGAGCCATCACGCTCGATCCACCCGAGGACACGACCGAGGTTGAAGTCAAGGTATCTCACGATCGGTACGCAACGGCGACTGAGAGGGTCACGTTCCGGCAGAACGCAAATCACACTGTCGAACTCGACCGCCGAACCGGTCGGCTCCGCGGGTCGGTCCAAGTCGACGGCGCACCCGTCGGAGGCGTCCCGCTCCGGATCGTGCCCGACGACGCGTTCCTCTCGGACCGGTTCGAGGTCGAGAACGTCACGACTGACGCCGACGGCGCACTCGACCCCCGCGATGTCCCGATCGGCCAATACCGGATCGAGGCCACGCTCGGGACCCGCGACGGCGCCTACGAGGGCACCGCGACGACGGTCTCCGTGACCGAATCCGGCACCGCGCGCGCCGAAATTGATGCCCGGTTCACGTGGCAGCTCGACGACACACACCGGACGCGGATCGACCGCCTCCGACGCGATGTTCGGTCGCTGTCCGAGGGTGGCGGCCGCGACGGGACGATTCCCCGGTACTACGCCTCTGTCGTCGAGTCGATGCTTGACGCCGCCGAGTCGGTCCCGGAGGCCGGCCACGAGTTCGTCGACCGCAAGGTCGACCCTGGCGAGGCAGTCGATGGCATCCTGGCGGCGGCCGATCGAACGACCGATGCCATCTCCGAGGCGATGACGACGAAGCGGAACGTCGATCTGTTTGCGGCCTGCGCGGACATGCCAGACCCGGACGTTCGATGGCGCGGGTCCTTCGATCTGGCTGATCTGCTCGACCGTCTCGAGGCCGACTCAGGTGCCAATCGGCGTGAGGTCAAGCAGCGCTACGAGTCGGTCGATGGACTGATCGAAGATCGGCGCGGCGACCTCTCGGAGATCGCGCCCGCCAGAGAGATGCAACAACGCGCGTGGGAGCTGACCCGCGAGGCGGATCGCGGTCCCGAGGCCATCGCAATCGGCTACACGTCCCTGCTGCTGCTCGACGCGGTCGAAGATCTGTTCGAACACGACGCCCTCCGCGAGCGACTCACACGGACGGTGTTCTAACATGACGAAATCACACACACGGACGACCCGAACGGCGGTCGCGTGCGTCCTCGCCGGCCTGCTGCTGGTCGCGACGGTCGCGGCGGCGGGCACCGGCACTGTGGCGGCACAGCAAGAGCCTGAAACCGCAAACGAATACTTCGAGACGTTCCGCGGGATGGAGGGTGTCGAGGCGTATCAAGAGTACGAGGAGTTCGAGACGATACGGACGTTCGCGGTCTCACGTGCCCAAGAAGTGGGGACGCTTGACAGCGACGACCGCGCCGAGTTCGCAGCAGTTCTCGACGCCATGGTCGCGTTTGAGCGCGCGTACGAACTGTCCGCGGCCGGCGATTACGAGGAGAGTCTGGCGGCGGCCGAAGAGGCTGAAGCGGCGATTGACGAGTTAGAGTCATACGAGGAGACACAGGCGACGCTGGCGGATTTGGCAGTAACCCGCTTTTACGGGAGTCTCGGCGACGGGCTCCGCGAGCAGGCGTCGGCGACTGAGCGGGTGCCGGACCGCGTCACGCTCCTCTCGATGACGGCGACCGCCTACGAGCGGGCTAACCGACCGAACGAGGCCTCGGAGTTCAACCTCCGAGCCGAGCGACTCTCAGCCGAGTACAACGCCGCCGTAGAGCGGATGGACGCCGCCGAGGCGACTGCCGGGACCTTCCTCGATCAGTGTCTCGACTGCGGTACCGTTGCCGGCGCGGTCGGGAGCAGCGCGAACCCGGTTCGGACCTTCGAGCGGTATCAGGCCTCTCAGGAGGCGCTCTCCGAGGTTCGGGACGCGCGGGTCGACGCACAGGACAACGGACTCGAAGAACGGACGAACGAACTGAGCGCACTCGCAAGCGACGTGGGCGACGCGCGACTCTCGCTCGGGGTCGCGTCAGCGTCGATTCTCGTTGGGTACGGGCTCGTTATCGGACTGATCTGTACCGCAGTTCTCGGCCGCATCTTCCTGTGGCGGCGGACCTACGATATGGCTCAGATCGGATCTATCGTTTCGGGAGGTGAGGGCGATGTTTAAAAACGGCTCTGTCGTTCTCGTCGTGGCGGTCACCGTCGGCCTGCTCGCCGCTCCCGCGGTCGGCGCGGCGAACATCTCGAATGTGGAGGCGAACGATTACACAATGGATGTCCAGACGGAGAGCCAGACGGACACCCACGAGATTCAGGTGACCAACAGCGGACAGAATGGAACGAACGCCGACGTGACGATCACGGGGACACCATCCGGAGTCTCGGTTTCTGGCGACGACACGTATCTCTCGCCAGAGTCGACAACAAACGTACCCCTCGATATCACCGCCGGGTTCGATTCCGAGAGCGGTACCGTCTCCGGGAACGTCAACGGCGAACCCTTCGAGTTCGAGCTGACGGTCGAAACGCCTCCACTCGCCGGCTTTGAGGACGAACCGCTTGACCTCGGAGATGTGCTTGTCGGCCAGAGTGAATCCGGAGAGGCCACGGTCGAAGAGGTCTCTGGAGACGGGTCGCTCGAAGGAGTCGACATCACTGAAGTGAGTGGTGACTCGGACGCGACGCTACGCTTTTCCAACGGAGGCACCGTCTCTGGGAGCAGCGGAACTGTCGATTGGACGGTGACGCCGAACTCCAACGCGCCCCAGCACGAAGATCTTGAGTGGACCGTTGAGCTATCTGACTCGCGGTACCCGGACGCGACCCGCGAGGTTGACGTCGAAGCACGCGTCATTTATCCGGGCTACTTCGGAGAACCGGACATCGACGGCAACGAGTTCGTGTTCGACGAACCGCGTGACGCGGGCTCGACGTTGACTCGAACCGTCGAGTTGGACATCCCCAACGACGGTGACACGCCGATCGAGGTCGGCGAGGTCGCTGCGTCCTCCGCGGACTCGGGTGTCTCGGTGCGGGCGACGAGCACCCCGAACGAGATCGACGGCCAGTCGACAGCCGAGGTCGACTTACAGATAACGGCTGATCGGGATCTCCCGGAGGGTGACTACGACATCTCGGCCACCGTGCGCACGCCCGGCTTCGACGGCGACGAAGCGAGCGTCGACGAGACGTTCGAGATCGTTCACGAGACCAGCCTCGTCGCCGACGACGCCGCGATCGGCGACGTGGCGATTGGCGAAGCCAACAGCCGGACGGTCACGATAAGCGAGGAACTCGGCTACAACGACGTCAACAACGTCGAGACGACGCTCACAGATGGTCCAGAGCAGTGGCTCACCCTGGATAGCGCACCGACTAGTGTGCGTGCAGCCGGCAGCGAGCAGGCATCGTTCACGCTGGATTTCGACACCAGCGCCGAACTCGGCGAGAGTTATCAGTGGGTGTACGACGTCCAAGGCGACGAGGACGACGCGACGATTACGGTCACTGCCTCACCGGTCCCGCTCGACTTAGAGCCGATCCGGAACGAGCTATCCGGCTACGATACGCCCGTCGCCGCCAGCACGCTCGAACTCGTCGACACGATGGACGAACGCCTCCGGAGCGGCGAGAGCGGCGACGAAGAGATCTCGACTGTGCTCACCTTCGGAGAGGCGGCGACCCTGTACATCGAAGCGGTGAATGAGGCAAACACCCACCTCGAGAACGACGAACACGACGAAGCGCAGTCGGCGATCATTCGTGCGGCCGCCGCGTACAACACGATGGGGCTGCAGGCTGAGCGACTTCAAAGTGCCGAGGTGCGCGACCTTGCAAACACGGCTCAGTCTGACGCAGAAGGCAATCTCGACCGCGTCATCGATGAACAGCAGGCATACTACGAGGACCGACTCGAATCGGGCGACATGTCACTGATCGAAGAAGCCACCACGCAGCGCCAACTCTCTCGGATCGCGCTGTTGCAAGGCGACCAGGAACGCGCGAACGAACTCGAAGCCGAGGCGGACGCCGCGTTCAACAACTACTCCGACTCAGTCTCGGCCGGCGAACAGGCAGTCCAAGACGCAGAAAACACGTGGAGCGAGATGGAAGACGACCAGTTCGTCGTCGTTCTCGGCCAGCCGCTCTTGTTGAACCCGGCGAACTACGACGCCTTCGTGGCGGGGACGGAGTCGATTGACGCCGCCTATCAGGAGGCGATCGACGCCTTCGAGAGCGCGGGCGAAACCACCCGCGCAGAAGAGGTCGCCGCCGAGTACGAGTCGCAAACCGCGGCGCTCGGGATCGCCCGCTACTCGCTTTTCGGTGCGATCGGCGCGTACGCGCTGTTTGCAATCGGGATTACTGTTCGGACTGCAAGGCGGATGTTCTGGTACGTCCGCGACACGCAGGAATCGGTGAGCGGTGACTTCCTGGTATAAATACTGTCGCCGGTGAGGCCGACACGCGACGGCCTTCGCCCGCAACCTACTTTTTTTTACCGCCGCCGATTGTGGGCTCTCAGTCGTCGGTTTGCAGCGGCGTCGAAATCCGTGCGGGAACCACTGGCGAGGCGTCTCCCGCGTCGACCCGTTCGAGCGACCACGCGGCGAGGTGATCGTCGGTCCAGGCTGCCTCATCGTCGACGGCGGGCCCCGAGGCGCGGGCGAGGTACTCCTGTTGTGTCCCCTCGATGACGTACGAGACTGTGACTTCGAAGCTCGGTTCAGTGTGTCCAGACTCCAGATCGACGTAGTGTTCGATCCGGTCGCCGGGGTCGACGCGCTCGCGACGCGCCGGCGAGTAGAACATCGAGTCGATGGGGCCGCCGTCGGCGACCACCGAGACGTCGGTAAGCGGCTGGGTACCGCGATTCTCAAACGCTAACACGACGGAACTGTACTCGCCGGCGACCTGCGTGTCCGGGCTGATCTCTGGGGCCAGATCCGGGTCGCCGGGCGCGTCGCCGTCTGGGGCTCCGTCGTCGGCTGCCGCTAACACGTCGATGCGACGCTCGTCTTCAGTCTCCGTCTCAATCCAAACGGAGACGGGGACCGCGTCGCCCGGCTTCGGTCGCTTGGATATCGTCGTCGACAGTGGGACGCTCGCGCCGGATTCAACCGCCGTCGAGAGCGTCTCGCGACCGCCCTCCGGTCCGGGATCGATGCCGGTCACCCCGAACCACTGGTCGGTCCCGTTCGTCACTTCTGCCGTGAGCGTTCCGTCGGCGGGACTAACGGTCGCCAGCACGCCGACCCCGTCGTCGACTGGCAGCCGCTCTGGTGGAATCTCGTCGACGACCGATCCGTCAGCTTCGACCGTAACCGCTGGGAGTTCGAGGTCCCCGTCGTCACCCGCGGCGACGAATCGAGCAAGCGACACGCTCTCGCCACGGTCCATCCGGCCGAGGTCGACGCCTGCCCCGTCGTCGACGACGACTGTGACTGATTCGACTGGGGCGTCTCCGTTCTCGACGGTTAGTCGATCACGAATCGCGTGGCCGACCCCCGGCGCGCGATCCGGAACGCTGCGCGTCGCCGACACCGAAGGGGTCCCGTCTGACTGCCCCGACGATTGGGTGTGGGTTGGCGAGTGATCCGTGTTCGACGACCGCGTTGACTCACTGCGAGCGGTGTCAGCCGACTCATCGTGTGCGGTCTCCGTTCCCTCGACACGCGTGGTCTCGGTCGGCCGGTCTGTCGACGAGGCTGATTGCGGATCGCTGCTACGCCCCGCCCCGCTCGATTCGGTTTGGGTCGGAGTTTGCGGCGATGACGACTCGGTCTCACCGGCTCTCGTCGCCGGTGACTCACTGGAGTGCGTCTCGCTTTCGGTTCGCGACCGGCTCGACCCCTCCGTGTTACGCGACGATCGCGACCGACCGGCGTCGGAGGGACTCGTCGAAGACGGGGTGGTGAACGTCCCGTTTCCGGGAACGCGGACGCGCTCTTCGGTGTCGAGCGAGTCGAGCGCGATTCTAGCGACGCCCGATTCGTACTGCGGGACGAGGAGGAGCAACTCGTCGCCGTCGATCGTCACCGGTGATCGCACACGCCCGGCCCCCGGCATCTCCACGACGAGCCGATCTGAGACGGGGACCGCATCTGCGAGTTCGACCGTCGCTCGCAGCGCGTCCCGTTCTACCGTCGCCGTTATCGCCGGCAGCGGTGGCAGCCGACAGGTGGGCGCGTACTCGCGACGGCGGTCGCCGCGCTGGATCTCCAGCCCGACCGACACTCGCCTGTCGGGTTCGTACGGCCGGGTGACCGTCCCCTCCCACGTCTCGCCGGGCTCTACGTCGGTCGCCTCTGTGCCGACCTCTAACAGCCTGACCGCATCGAGTGGAACGCCGCCGACGTTCTCGACGGTCACGGCGATCTCCGCGACCCCGTCGTCGATTGCCGTGGGACGCAGCGCCGTCTCGACGGCGAGCCCGCCGCTCGCTGCGTCCTCGACTTCGACGCTCCCGCTCGCACTTTCGGTGCCGTCGACCGCGACGGTTACCGTCGCACGACCCTCCTGCTGAACCGACGCGACGGGGAAGTCAGTGACGGCAGTACTCTCGCCGTCGATCGTCAGCGTGCGCTCGGCGGGCGACAGCGAGCACCCCTCGACCTCGAGAGCGACCTCAATCGTCCGTTCCGTCTCGGTTGGGTTCGACGCCTCGACGTCGATCGTCCCCCCGACGCCGACGGAGTCGGTGAGTACCTCGACGTCGATCCGATCTCGGTCGGGGACGTACGTCGCGATCGTTCCGCCGCGCACCGAACAGACGACCGTCCCGTCACCGGTCGCGTACACGTCGCCGATCGGGAGGTCGGGAACCGTGTCTGTCGTCCCGTCGGCCGCCACGGCAAGGATGCCGTCAGCCGCGCTGACCAGTAGAGACTCCTCGCCGACCGGGGCGACCTGCCGAGCGTCGAGTTCCGTGCGCCAGCGATCCTCGCCGCTCCCGCGGTCGAGGCCGACGAGGCGGTCGCTTTGCAGCGCCGCGACGATCGTCCCGTCACAGGTGCCGACGCTCCGAACGACGGCGGAGAGGTCTCGGTCGAACGCGATTTCTCCGTCGCCGTCAATCGCGGTGAGGAACGACCATGTCGCGATAGCGAACCCCGTCGGCGTCGCGATGAAGTCGTCGTCTGGCGATCCCGGTCGGGTCCGGTCGACCGCGAACTGCTCGCGACCGCTTCCAACCTCGACGAACCGGATGGTATCCGCATCGAGGACTCCACAGCACTCTTTCGCCTCGGTTCCGGCCACGGCGTACGCGTCGCCAGCGTCGTGGCTCCAGACCGCATCCCCGTCTAACGAGTACGCGGTGAGCGTCTCCGGAGAAAGGACGAGCAGGCGGTCGGCGATCGCAAGGTCGACGATCGGGTCGCCATGGTCGATCGTGGCTCGCTCTCGTCCCGAGACGACCGTGATGCGGTCGCCGAGTCCGAACGCGATCGCTTCGCTCCCGACGCCGACCGCCGAGGGGGCGTCGCTCTCGAAGGAGCCGACCTGTCGGTACCCGTCAGTCACGGTCGTCACCCCCGATACCTGCCTCGGCCGCCTCATCTGAGAGGTCGCCGTCCTCGGCGGTTTCAGTGGGTTGGCTCTCAGCGGTTGGCGCGATGGCGGTCTCGCTGTCTCCGGTTTCACTCCCACTACTCTCACTCCCACCGGCTCCGCCGCCCTCGCCACCGTCGCCCGATTCCCCACTGCCAAAGAGCTCTTCGAGCGATGACGGCTCGTTACCGAGCTGCATATCTAGCCGCTCGGCCTGGTCTTCGACGTACCGCCGCAGTTCGGGGTACCCCTCGAGATCGTCGATCTGGGTGCGGACGCTGGCGACGTACTGGCGTATCGTCTTGGGTTCGGTCTCCCCGAGCCGGTCCGCGAAGTAGTCGGTCGTCGGGTCGATCGGCTCTCTGTCCGGGAGATGGACGCTCTCGACGAACTCGCGCTGAAGCTCGCTCCCCAGCACGCGGTCGGCGATCTCTGCCGGCGTGTAGCCGGTCGAAAGCTCGCCGAGCCTGTCGTAGTCGATTTCGTTGGTCCCGTTCATCGACGCGAGGTGTTTCTGCCACACCTGCGCCATCACTTCCGTTTCTGGCTGCGGGATGAACTGCTGGATCGGGAACCGTCGGGTCGCGGCCGGATCGATGGTAAACGGCATGTTTGTCGCGCCGATCACGAGCAGATTGTCTTCGATCTCGTTCATCTCCTGGAGAAAGGCGTTCGTCAGCGACCGCTCGTGGCGCTGGAGCGAGTCGTCCCCGCGGTCCGGGATCAGCGTGTCGACCTCGTCGAAAAAGAGGACGGCGAACCCGTCTTGAGCGATCCCGTGTGCCTTCTCGAAGATCGCCTCCACACGCTTTTCCGACTCACCGGAGTACTTCGACAGCACGTCGCTGCCCTTGATCTCCAGGAACTTCACCTCTCCGTAGCTCTCCTCGATGTTCGAGTTGTACTTCGCCTCGTAGGCGATCGCCTCCGAGACGAGCGTCTTCCCACACCCCGGCGGCCCGTACAGCAGCATACTGTTGCCGCGCGAAGCGAACCCGTCACCGTATCGTTCGACGACCTCGTCTCGAACGTCGGGGTCGAACAGCGCCAGCAGGTTCTCCGCCGTGCGTTTCACCTCGGGGAGCCCGGCCACGTCCTCTTCGAAGCTGACCGTCGGCTTCTTCGGATCGAGAGACACCTGGACCGCCTCGTCGTCCTCCTTCTGCCCGCCGCGACCCTGTCCCCCCGTTCCCGATCTCCTCGGTCGGGAGTCGGACACCGCCTTCCGCTCTCGGTACTCGCCGGTGTCGACGAACTCGATTTCGGTCTCGTCTGTCACGCGAACGGTGTTGTATCCAGAGGGTTCGATCTCAACCGGCTCAAACCGACTCGGTCCCTCATCGCGAGAGACGATCTCTTCGATGGGGTGGAGTAGGTAGTTGCTCTCACGGAGGAACGCCGCGATCTGCGGCTCGTCCATCGCGGTGTGAATCGACACCGATTTACAGTCGGGAATCTCGGCCGGGTTGACATCCGTGTCAACGAGACAATCCCGACCGCGGTGGAACCCGCCGAACAGCTTCTCGACGTTTTCGTGGATCCGGAGATCGGTACCGATATCGTCGACCAGCCGGTCGTCGACGGGTTTCACGTAGAAGTGGGCGCTTCGGTTTGCGTGTTTCACCCGCACGAGCTCGGTCGACTCTCCGACTTTCGAGGCCCCGATCTTGACGTGCGAGGTAGGCTGGCCCGAGAGGACAACCGGCTTGAGATTAAGCACTGTCACCACCCGCAACCGCGGTCGCGAGCGTCTCGACGCCGCCGAGTAGTGTCGCAGCCCCCTGGTTAGACATCCGTCGGGTATACCGCCCGACGACGAGCGCCGACGAGAGGGCGTCTTCGAGGGCGGCCAGCCGTTCTGCCACCGTCCAGAACATCGTCTCAACCAAGTCGGTCCCGTCGACACGGGCTCGGCGGTGAACGCGTCGGAACCCGTCTCGGACGCGTTCCAGTCGTGAACCCAACAGGTCTGCGAGCAGCCACCAGTTTCGGAGCGCTGGCATCTCCACGCCGACCGGGACTATCACTCGGCCGTCGACCTCCGTGACTCGGTCCGCCTCACGCGCGTGCTCCAGCACGTCATCGTCGATCTCCGAGCCGAGTCCCGACTCCAACCGATCGGCCAGTATCGTCCGCACAGCTTCGTCGCCCGCGGTCCGCTCCATGCTCTCGGGGCTGACGCGCGGCAACGCCACGGATGAGAGTTCACCGATGTCCTCGACGGCGTCGACCGCATTGGCGGCGATTCGGAGTGCGGGTCCCGGATTCCGAAACGTCTCGATCGCCAGCGCCCTGTCGAGGACCTCCTCGACCCGGTCGAGCGTCAGTACGAACGAGGTGGCGTACATGCTAAATCTGGATGTTCTCTTCCCCAGCCGCCCGCTCGGCGGTTTCGGCGACCTCGGAGAGTGCGCTCGCTTGGTCTTGGACCGTCTCGCCGAGATCCTCTTCGATCATCGCCTCGAGGTCGTCGCTGTCGACATCCTCTTCGTTTTCGGCCTCGACGCCGGCGAGGTCGTTGATGAGGCTCCCCGCGTTGTCAACGAAGTTGAGCGCCTCCTCTGGGAACACGTTGTTCTGTACCGCCGCCTTGCGGGTATTGCGGTGGAACATGTCGTACGCCTCACGAGCGGCCTCCAGCCGGTCGATCGCCATTCCCATCTGGTCGAGGCCGACGTTGACGTTCTCGAAGAGGTTCTCTTCTTTCGCCTTCTCGATGTTGCGCAGGTAGAGGTAGTGGCTCTTGAGTTGGTTAAACTGCTGGCGCTCCTCGTTACTGAGGGTTTCCGGGTCGGGAATCCCCTGCCCGGGGCCGAGATTCTGGAGGCGCTGTGCCGTTTTCGAGAGCCGCTCGTTGGAATCGGTCCGCTCGGTCTCCAGCTCGTCGATCGTCTCCTTGAACCGCTTTTTGGCGTCTTCAACCCGTTCGAGGTGCTCGTCGATGCTCTCTATCACCGCCCCCATTAGTGCGGCCCAGTTCATCAGCGCCGCCCCGCCGAGATCCTCCTCGTCGGGGTCGCGAAACAACACCAACTGGTCTCTCTCGATCCCAAGCACGTCCTCTTTCGCGAGATACTCGACCAACACGTCCGCCTGCTGTTCGCTAGACACGACCGTTTCACCGTCGACGGTCGCACCGGCAAGTGCCTCGACCGCCTTTTGCCGACTGATCCCACCGTTGCCGTTGGCGATATCGATCTGGTTTATTGTCTCTGGCTGGACAATCTGTTTGATCAGGTCCTCCCACTTCCCCTCCATGTCGTCGCTCTCGATCCAGTCGGCTCGGACGCGGATCGGTTCGGAGGACTGGCCGCGCCCCTCCGCGATAACGAACTGCTGGTCGTTGATCGTTTTCGTTTCGAAGGAATATTTGCGAGTCATTCGATAGTCGTTGAGTTTGTATCAATCAGCCAATCCACATTATTCCATCGGCTTTCAGAACTCTTCGTCGGCCACGATGGTTTCGTACCGGTCGATCACGGCCTCGCGGACGTGCTCGTTGACGCGGTCGTCGTGAGCGACTTGGAGCTCCTCGAATTGGTCTTGGGCGCGCTCGGTGAACTCCGAAGGTGACGCGAACACGTCGTATTCGCCCTTTACCTCGGTGAGGATTCGGCGCGCCCGCTCGTCGACGATCCGATCGAATGGCTCCGCGACGGTGACGACCTCAGTTCCCACGTCGAGCGCGAGGCGGTCAACGAGCGTCGCTCGCGTCTCTCTGAGTATCTCACTCCGGACTTCTCGCGCGGTCGTCAGCACGTCGAACCGGGAGTCGATCGCGTTCTCGACCACTTGTTCGAACTCACTGACGGGCAACGCGTGGTTCGACTCTTCGAACGCCCCCTCGACCGCCTCCTCGATTTCGCCCGCGAGGAACTCCGCGTACTCGTCTATCGCTTCTTGTACGAGGTACTCCCCGTCGAGGTCGACGATGTACCCCTCCCGGTCGAGATACCGAATTACGTCGGACGTGGCGTTCACGTCGATGACGTTCTCGAGGTCGCTGTGGGCGATTTTGCCGTGTGATGCCTCGCGTTCGAGCCGCGCGTCGAGCCCCACGTCGTCGGCGTGTTCTTTCAGCTGTGTCCCGATGGTGTAGTAGTCGCGCTTGCCGGCAGTGATTCGACGCAAGTAGTCGCGCTCTGTGAGTTCGTCGACGAAGAACTCCAGGTCGTCGATAGCCAGAGAGAACCGCGAGCGGAGCGTCTCTCCGGTGACGACGAGCCGCTGGCCGAAGAGATTCGTCAGCTCTCGCGTGATGTTCATGTTCCCTTTCACGCCGAACGGGTCGACGTAGTACACGCCGTCTCGGAGCTGTTCGAGGTCGACGAACTCGTCCCTAGACATCGACGACAGCGCCTTTCGCATGTCGCTGGCGCCGAGGGATCCGGCTTTCAACATCCCGACGTCCGCGTTCTCGTAGCCCGATTTTATCTCCGATTTTTGATCTGCGACGTATATGAACCCGTAGTTGTCTTGCGCGATATCTCGACAGACATCCTCAAGGACGTCCGTATCGACCGGCCGAATCTTCATTACCACATACGTGAAAGTCTCGCATACTAAACCTTGCGAACACGTTGGTTCTCGAACTCGTTGTCCACCGCCATTTCTGCACCTCTGCTCGGCTCGTCGCCCCGTCTCATCCGGAGCTAATCTACGTCCCGTATAATTTAATATCAGTTATAAATAGGCTAATATATCAGATTGAATTACTAAACAGCGGTGGAGATCAATGTTTACCCCCTCACCGACCGCCGAAGCCACCGATCCAACCGAAACCGCGCCTCCCGCCGGCGACTCCGAGCGACGCGCGGCCGACCACTCGGCCGAAAGACAGATTTAACAC
>Ga0209917_1000092_pt1 | contig 33116 bp, 29 predicted proteins | sample SalPon2_C_H2O_MG_FD_185710 | JGI IMG/M metagenome (GOLD analysis project Ga0209917, IMG submission 185710) | Salt pond water microbial communities from South San Francisco under conditions of wetland restoration - Salt Pond MetaG R2_C_H2O_MG... | ecosystem: Environmental > Aquatic > Non-marine... | reverse complement strand
GGCGCTGCTGACGGCGGTCGGCGAGCGGACGGCCGTCCCCGTTCCCCGACCGCTCGGCGAGGGCGTCGTCGACGGGACGGGGTGGCTCGTGACGCCGCTGGTCGACGGGCGCGACCTCCACGAGGCGTTCGTCGACCTCGGTCCGGCGGACCGGCGGGGGGTCGCGCGGGCGTTCGGCCGCTGGCTCGCGGCGCTCCACGAGGCGTTTCGGTTCTCGGGGTGCGGGCGGCTCGCGGTCGACGGCGCGGCGGGCGGCGGAGCGACCGACGCGTCGCTGTCCGTCCGCGATCCGGTCGGCGCCGACGAGTGGCTCCGCCGCTTCGGGGAGCGACACGCCGACCGGCTTCCCGAAGAGTTCGACGGGCTCCGCGCTCGGCTTCGGGACGCGTTCCGGGAGTCGCCCGCGTCCGACGCCGAACCGCGGCTGTTCCCGTGGGACTTCCGCCCGGGGAACGCCCTCGTCGCGGACGGCGCGGTGACGGCCGTCCTCGACTGGGAGGCGCCGCTGGCCGCACCGCGGGGCGTTTCGATCGCGAAGACCGAGTATCTCGTCGTCGACTGGTACGTGCCGGTGGCAGAGACCGAGCCGCTCCGCCGGTCGTTCCGCGACGGCTACGAGTCCGTCGCGCCGCTGCCGCGCGTCGAGCGGGCGCACCGGGCCGCGGCCGTCGCGAGCGCGGTCGTCGACGGCGACGGGGTGGTGACGAACCCGCGCTACCCACCGGTCGACCGCGACGCGGCGGTCGAGTTCCACGGGCGTGCGCTCCGGCGCGCGCTCGGCGCTTCGGACGAGTGACGGGAGCGCGTCGGACCGTCCCGGTCAGTACAGCGCCGTGGCCGCGAGGATACCCGCGGTCTGGCCGAGGCCGACGAGCGCGATGCCGGCGACCGTCCCCGCCCCGGAGCCGGCGAGCGCGGCGACGGCCGCGCCCGCGACCGAACACGCGGCCGCGACGTGGTGGACGGTCGATCGCGGGGCCGTCGCGTCGCGGAGCCCCGTGTAGACGAACGCCGGCGCGGGGAGGAGCATCCAGCCGTAGAAGGCGACGGCGAGGAGCGCGTCCGTCGGGAGCGCGGCCGCGAACGCGACCCCGTCGCGCGCGAGGAACCCGAGGACCCCCGCGAGCGTGACCGGCGTCCCCGCGAGGACCGTCAGCTTCCACGCCCGGAGGACCCCGGTCGCCATGTCGCGCCAAGAGGCGACGACGAAGGCGACCAGCAGGGCGCTCATGACGACGTGCGCGACGAACAGCGCGTGGAGGGAGACCGCGCCGAGGACCGCGCCCGCGGCGACGCCCCACGCCGCGGGGACCAGCAGGGCCGGGCCGTTCTCGCGGAGCGTGAGGGCGGGACCGTCCGCTTGGTACTCGTGTGACACACGAGTCGATTTCGCGGCCGGAAACATAAACGTCGGCGTCCGGCGGAGCGCCGGAGAACGACACGATCCCGTCGTTCGCGCGCCGTGAATCCGCCGTGCGGTCAGTATCTACGCAGAAAACCGCGGGTGTACGGGAACGATCGTCCAGAGAGAGTCGTGATAACTGTACACTCGCAATTGTTATACCCGGTCGGGGCCTCCCTATGGTTGCAATGGCGACCGGAAAGGTTGATTTCTTCAACGACACTGGCGGCTACGGATTTATTGAGACTGACGACGCGGACGACGACGTGTTCTTCCACATGGAAGACGTCGGCGGCCCGGACCTCGAAGAGGGTCAGGAGCTCGAGTTCGACATCGAGTCCTCCGAGAAGGGCCCCCGCGCGACCAACGTCGTTCGGCAGTAAGCCGATCCGAGAAGGTGGGTCGGTCCGGCTGACGCCGAACGCGACTCTGACACACAGCAAACGTTTTCGTCCGCGTCGCGGGCTCACGTCCGCCGCGGTCGTATTTCACTCCCGACGAGCGTCCCGCTCGTCGCGTGCGCGCAGAGTAGTCGGAGAAGAGACGAGAGCGGCCGCGTCCGCGCTCAGATGTGCTGCCCGAAGAGCCCGCGGCCCTTCGTCACCTCGACGTCGCCCTCGACTGTGGTCTGACAGGAGAGGCGGACGTCGTGGCTCGGGTGGTGCGGCGGGAACCAGAGGCGGGCCTTCTCCTTTTTGCTCGGCTCGCTGACCTCGCCGTCGACCTGGACCGCACAGGAGCCGCACGACCCGGCGCCGCGGCAGTTGAACTGCTCCATCTTGCCGTTGTAGACGGAGAGACCGGCCTCTTTGAGCACGTTGCGGAGATTAGCGCCCTTCTCGCACTCGATTTCCTCGCCCTTGTAGGATACAGTAGGCATGTCGACTCACGGTACGCGAGCGATCCACAAAAGAGTCTGTGTCCGCGGGTCCGGCGGCTGGAACTGCGGACGGCGGCCGCGAGGCGTCGCGAAACGGTCGTGTGCCGAGCGTCGGACGCCGACGGGGCGTTTTTTACCCTCGGCACCGCAGGGAGGCACAATGGGACTCAGGTGTCTGCTCGGACACGACTTCGACGAGCCCGAACTCCAGCGCGAGCGCGAGGAGGAGGGCGACGAGGTCGTCACGACCGTCAGGGAGGTGAAGACCTGCGCTCGCTGCGGCGAGACGCAGATCGTCAGCGAAAACACCGAGGTGACGACGATGCAGCAGCTGGCCGACGAGGCGGCCGCGAACGCCGCCGGAACCGACGCGGGAGCGGCCGCGACGCCGGCGGACGGCGACGCCGCGGGACCCGCCGAGGGGACCGCGGCTCCCGGCGGAGCGGCGGGGGGCGTCGACGCGGACGACGCCGCGACCGCGGACGACGGGCTCACGCTCGACGAGGAGCCCGGCGCGGGGAGCGACGACGCGGTGATCATCGACGACGGGCCGGTCGACGACGATGCCGGCGCGACCGACGCGGGCCCGGCACCGGACGAGGCCGAGGGGCCGTCTGAATCGCCGGAGCGTCCGGCGCCCGGCGGCGAGGCGGACTCGGCGGCGGGACCGGGAGACGAGGACGCGGAGCTGCTCGACGCGGGCGGCGAGCCGACGGACGACCGGTCGGCCGCGAGCGACGCTCCGGCGGAGTCGGCGTCGAGCGACGAGACGGACGCCGAGAGCGACGACGGCGTGATCCTCGACGACGAGGCGGAGGCGGCGACCGGCGAGCGGGAGCGGGGCGCGTGGCCGTCCGTCGAGGAGGGGGACGCGGCGGGCGACGGCCAGGCCGCGTGGCCCGACCACGGCGGCGAGGACGAGGGGTTCAGCGCCGAGGTCGGCGAGGGCGGCGATGCGGGCGTGGAGTTCGGCGGGGGGCTCACCCCGGAGACCGCCGAGCAGCGGGAGGGGGAGTCCGAGGAGACGGAGTACGTCGAGGCGCCCGACGACGCTGAGACCGTCTCGTTCGACGCCGGCGAGGGCGGGACGGGGATCACCCGCGGCGAGAGCCCCGACCTGGAGACGGCCGGCGCGGACGAGCCCACCGAGTACTACTGCCCCGAGTGCGGGATGGTCCGCGCCGCGGACGGGAGCTCGATGCGGGCGGGCGACATCTGTCCGGAGTGTAAGCGCGGGTACGTCGACGAGCGACCGCAGTAACCGCCGTATAAAACGCCGCGTCGGCCGCCGAGCGGCCGTGACGAAACTGGTTTACGCCGGCCTGTCGAACGGTCGCGGCATGAAGGAGTACAAGATGCGCCGCGGCGAGCATCTGGACGACCGCATGCCGGACCTGAAGGGCTCCGTCGAGGAGTACTTCGGCGAGGTCACGGGCACGGAGGAGTGGCAGGGCCACGAGCTGTACGTCGTCGGCGACCCCGACAACCCGGTGTTCGACCGGATCGTCGCGGGGGCCGCCGAGTACGGGAGCAAGAAGGACAAGCTGGCGGTCCACTTCGAGGAGCGGCCCGCCGAGGACGTCATCGCGGAGGGGAACGCCGACGCGGCCGCGGACGCCGTCGACGCGAAGAACGAGTTCTTACTGGAGGCGACCGGGCGCGACGCGAAGTCCCGCCGCGACTCGCTGAAGCGCGAAGTCGAAGACGACGCCCCCGACTACTGACCGGACTTCCCGACCGGCGGCGACGCCGTTCTCTCGTCGAGCGTCGCGTCTTCCCCAGCGCCTCGCTCGTCCGGCGGGGTCGGTCGCGACCGCACCGACGTGGCCGGGGAGTGTCAGGATCGATCGGTTAAATATTTATTCGGTTTTGAGTAAAGACTTCACCAGGCTTAATTCGGTCGGGGACGAAAGACGGGTATGAGCATCGAGACGATCGTGCTGGCGGTCGGGACCGAGGACGAGGAACGGATCGAGCGGCTCGCGGACGAGATCGTCGCCGTCGCGGAGCCGGCGGACGCCGAGGTCGTGTTGACCCACGTGTTCGGCGAGGAGGAGTTCGACGAGACGCGCGCGAAGCTCGGCTTCGAGGCGGGCAGCGAGAGTTCGACGCCCGACGCGGTCGCGGAGCGACACGCGGCCACCCGGAAACTCTCGAGGGCGCTGTCGGCGGCCGGCGTGCGCCACTCGATCCGCGGCGCGGTCGGCGACCTCGCGGCCGAGGTCGTCGAGACCGCCGAGGGGCTCGGAGCCGACCGCGTCGTCGTGGGCGGTCGCCGGCGCTCGCCGACCGGGAAGGCCGTCTTCGGCAGCGTCGCGCAGGAAGTCATGCTCTCGGCGCCGTGCCCGGTGACGTTCGTCCGCGAGCCCGCGTCGTAACGCGGTTTCGCGCGGGCGCCGCGGGTCGGTCTCCCCGCTCGACCGACCGAAGCGTCCCGCTTAAGTGAGACGGGTCCGCCGTTACACCCGATGTACTACGTGGGCGTCGATCTCGGGGCGACGAACGTCCGGGCGGTCGTCGGCGACGAGACCGCGGCCGTCCTCGGCTCCGCGTCGCGAGGCACCCCGCGCGGACCGAGCGGTATCGCCGTCACCGAGGCCGTCTTGGACGTGGTGCGGCGGGCGTGTACCGACGCCGGGATCGCGCCGAACGAGGCGACCGCGGCCGGGATCGGCTCGATCGGCCCGCTCGACCTGGCAGAGGGGGTCGTCCAGGGACCCGCGAACCTCCCGGACACCGTCGAGCGCATCCCGCTCGTCGGGCCGGTGGGGCGACTGCTCGACACCGACGAGGTGTACCTCCACAACGACACCATCGCGGGCGTCATCGGCGAGCGGTTCCACTCCGAGCGCAACCCCGACGACATGGTGTACCTCACCATCTCCTCGGGGATCGGCGCGGGCGTCGCCGTCGACGGCAACGTCCTCTCGGGGTGGGACGGCAACGCCGGCGAGGTCGGGCACATGACCGTCGACCCGCACGGGTTCATGACCTGCGGCTGCGGCCTCGACGGCCACTGGGAGGGGTACTGCTCGGGCAACAACATCCCGAAGTACGCCCGCGAGCTGTACGAGGAGGATCCGATCGAGACGAGCCTCCCGATCGAGGACCCCGACTTCTCCGCGGTCGACGTGTTCGAGGCGGCGGGCGAGGACACCTTCGCCGACCACGTGATCGACCAGGTCGCCCACTGGAACGCCATGGGGATCGCCAACGTCATCCACGCGTACGCGCCGATCGTCGTGAGCGTCGGCGGCGCGGTCGCGCTGAACAATCCCGACCGCGTCCTCGACCCGATCCGCGAGAAGCTCCCGGAGATGGTGTTCATCAACGTCCCGGAGGTGCGGCTCACCGACCTCGGCGACGACGTCGTGGTGAAGGGGGCGCTCGCGAGCGCGCTGACGAGCGGGACGGGCGACCGCTCGCGCGTCGAGAACGCGCCCTGACCGGCGGAGGAGACGGACGCTCGGCGGGGCTACTGTTCGAACTCGTCGAGCTCGGGCTCGACGTCGGCGCCGACCGCGTCGCGCGTGTCGAGGTATGCGTCGCGGTAGCGCCGGATCTTCCGGATGAGGACGTAGCCGAACGCGCCCTGGAAGACGACGACGAAGCCGAACAGCGCGACGACCTGCGGGAGGCCGAAAAGTCCCGCGGCGACGCCGGTCACCGGGCCGACGAGGGTGTTGTACAGCGCGTGGATCGCGGCCGCGAGGACGAGCCCCTTCACGATGATCGGGCCGCGGTTCCCGGGATTGAACTTCGCGAGCCCGAGGTAGTAGCCCGCGAACGCCGAGTAGACGACGTGGCCGGGGCCGGCGAGCGCCCGGAGCGCGGCGATGCCGTCGCCCGCGCCGAGCGTCGCGATCCCGACCGTCAGCTCCGCCATGTCGACGTTCTGGGCGATGTACACGAAGTTCTCGATGACGACGAAGCCGAGGCCCGCGATGGCCCCGTACACCGCGCCGTCGATGACGGCGTCGAAGCGGTCGTCGGTGTACGCGTACAGCCGCACCGCGAGCAGCTTCACGGACTCCTCGATCGGGCCGACGACGACGAAGAAGAACACGACGATCCCGAGGAACCCGAGCGGCCGGAAGTACGGCTGGAGCACGCTGTTCAGTATCGCCGCGAACGTCGCGGTGAGGATCGACAGGAGGAACGTCGCCACGAGGAGCGACAGCGGCTCGCCGGTCGTCACGTCCGAGACGTACACGTACGCGGCCAAGCCGAGGGCGGGGATCACGGAGAGCCCGAGGAGGATCGCGATGGCCGGGTCGAAGAGGAGCCCGAGCCCGAAGGAACCGAGGATCGCCAAGAGGCCGACGAGCGCGACGAGGACGACCCCGGCCTTCGCGGAGCGCGTGAGGAGCCAGTACAGCGCGACCGACAGCCCGTCGAGGGAGGTGCGCTCCTCCCACGTCGCGACGTCGTAGAGGTCGCGGTCGTCGTCGGCCCGAGACGCGATCGGGTCCTCGTCGGTTGGCATGGCCCCCGTTTCGCCCCCCGATGACTTAACCGATGGGCGGGACCGGGCGGGCGGATCGAGAACGGGGAACGGAACTCGCGTCACCGAGCGCGGCCGGCCCGCGGCCGACAGGATTGAAACCGCGGCGGGCGAAGGCGGGGTATGCACTTCGACCCGCGGGTCCAGCGCGCCCTGAAGGAGGCCGGGCTGGACGCCGACGCCGTCGCCGACGCCTCGGACCGAGTCGCGGAACTGGTCGCGAGAGACGCCGACCGGCTCCGAGCGTTCTTCGAGAGAGACGGCCCCTACTATTCCGACATGGAGATGGCGCACAGCGCCGAGTCGATCCAGGAACACGGGAGCGCCGACGTCGACCTGTTCACGCACGGGAGCGACCTCCGCGGCTACCTCTCGCTCGACGGCTGGGGCGTCCCGGTGGAGGGCGGGCGGATCCTCCGGGAGGACGGCGGCGGCGCGCCGACGGTCGTCGAGCTCTCGCTCGGGGACACGGTGAACGACCGCGTGCGGTTCGCGCGCGAGCGCGAGGCCCTCTGACGATGGCCCGTGCCCGCGTCCGCGGCATCTACGCGACGGCGCTCACCGCGCGCCTGCTCGACGACGGCCACGAGGTGGTCGACGCATCGCCGCCGATCCGCCGGCGGTTCGAAGCCGAGTTCGGGACCGAGCCGCCGGACGTCCGGATCGAGACGAGCGCGGACCGACAGGGGGTCGGCGCGAGCGGCGACCCCGACGCGCTCGACGCGGTCCGGGGCCTCCTGACCGGCGCGGGGCGCGACGCGCTCGCGTGGCCCGACCCGACGCCGCCGGGGACCGTCCTCGACGGCGAGGTGACGGAGACCCTCGGCGGCGGCGCGGTGGTCGACCTCCGAGCCGACGACGGGCGCCCGGGCGACGGCGGCGGGGCGAGGGGCGCGCCCGCCGCGGCCGCCGAGGGATACCTCCCGTACGGCGGCGTCGACGCCCGGGTCGAGACGGGCGATCCGGTCCGGGTCCAGGTGCGCGAGTCGGCCGCGCCGTGGACCGACCGCCGCCCCGAGCTCGCCGGGAGGCTGCGGGTCGGCGGCGACCTCGTCGCGCTCGAACCGGGGTCCGGGACGCGCGTCGACGTCCGGGACGACGAGGCGGCCCGCGAGCTGGCCGGGATGCTCGACCTCCTCGACCTCGACCCGCCGGCGGGCTGGCGGGCGGTGTGGCGGCCTCCGGCCGTCGACGCCGACACGGAAGCGCTCACCACCGGCCTCGACGCGGCGGTCGAGGCCGCCGAGGGACTGCGCGCGGCGACCGGAGCGGACGGCGAGGGCGGAGCCGACGACGGGACCGAGGACGGGCTCGGCGTACTCGACGAGAGGGGCCGGCTCCGCGACGCCCCGCTCGCCGCGCCCAACGCCGGCGTCTGGGTCTGGTTCGGCCGGGAGAGCCGGGGCGGGCTCGACGACGCGCGGCGGACCGCGACCGCGACGATGCCGGGTCACCACCGCGTGAAGGCCGGGTCGTCGGACGCCTCCGCCGGGGTCGACCTCGCCGAGGCGCTCTGCGACCCCGCCGCCGACGCCGAGTTCCCGTTCGCGGTCGTGGCCGACGCGTTCGGCCCGCGCGAGGGCGACGCGCTCCGGATCGACCACGGGAAGCCCGACGGGCGGCTGATCACGCTCGGGGAGGCGACGGTCACCGGGGTCGACGCGGACGGGACGGTCACCGTCGAGCGGGAGATGAGCGGCGGCGGGACCTACGACGGCCTCGGCGTCGACCGCGAGGCCGGCGACGTCGCCGAGACGAGCCTGAAGGAGGGCCGCTGGTGGTACCCGACCACGTACCGCGGGCGCGACGGGGCCGTCCGCGGGACGTACGTCAACGTCTGTACGCCCGTCGAGGTGTTCCCCGACGCGGCCCGCTACGTCGACCTCCACGTCGACGTGATGAAACACCCGGACGGGACCGTCGAGCGCGTCGACGACGACGAGTTGGCCGAGTCGGTCGCGGCCGGCCACACCCCCGAGCCGCTGGCCGAGAAGGCGCGGAGCGTCGCCTCGGCGCTCGAAAACGCGTTGTAGGAGTCGGTCCGAGAGCGGCGGTCCGGCCGTCGGGACGCGTCGACTCGGTCGTTTCGAAATCCAATCACTTCGATTCGTTACAATAGCATTATTATTCATCGCATACACGCTGCGGACGGAATGAGTGAGAAACGATCACAGCAAACGTTCGGAGAGACGAGCCGGCGGGGGTTCCTCGGGAGCGTGGGGGCGCTTGTGGCGGCGGCCGCCTACTCGCGGGACGTGTCGGCCGACGACGCCGCGCCGGTGGCCAACGACGCCGACGACCCGGTTCAGACGATCGAATCGCCGGACGGGTCGATCGCGGTGACGGTCGACGTCTCGGACGGCGTCCCGACCTACGAGGTCGCGCGGAACGGGACGACCTACGTCGGCCCGTCGCGGCTCGGGTTCGACTTCCGGAACCAGTCGGCGTTCGGCGCGAGCGCCGAGGGGGCGGACGGGCCGGTCGCGGTCACCGGGACGATCCGGGCGATCTCGACCGAGGAGTGGGAGCCGGTGTGGGGCGCCTACGACGAGGTCGAGGCCGAGTACAACGCCCTCAGCGTCGGGCTCGCGGACGCGGCCGCCGACGACTCCCCCGCCGAGGACGGCCGCACCGCCACCCTCCAAGTCCGCGTGTTCGACGACGGGATCGGGTTCCGGACGGTGCTGCGCGAGGAGTTCGCGAGCAACTCAGAAAAGGCGGTGATCGACGCGGAGAACACCGGAGTCGACTTCGCGGACGACTACGACGCCTGGTGGATCGCGAACGCGGTGACGAATCCCCGGTTCGAGCAGGAGTACGCCGAGACGCCGCTGTCTGAGATCCCGGGCGGGGTCGAGAACCGGCGACCGAACGGCACGCCGATGCGAGAGGGCGCGCACACCCCGCTCACGGTGGACGCGGGCGACGCGTACCTCAGCGTCCACGAGGCGAACCTCGACGACTACGCGGCCGCGACGCTCGCGCCCCGGAGCGACGGCGGCGGGACGGCGTTCGCGACCGAGCTCACCCCACTGCCCGACGGGTCGCGGGCCTCGCTCGACCTGCCGGCGGCGACGCCGTGGCGGACGATCCAAGTCGTCGACCGGCCGGGCGAGCTGATCGAGTCGCAGCTCGTCCCGCTGCTCGCGGACTCGCTCGACGAGTCGGCGCTGCCGACCGCGGGCGGCGAGCCGGACACGGACTGGATCGAGCCCCGCAAGTACGTCGGCATCTGGTGGACGATGATCGCGGGGCAGGCGAACTGGGAGTACCGGGCCGACGAGTCGTTCGACGGTGCGGATGACGCGGCGGCGTACGTCCACGGCGCGCGCACCGAGCGGATGAAGCGGTACATGCGCTTCGCGAGCGAGAACGGGCTCGACAGCGTCCTCGTCGAGGGGTGGAACGAGGGGTGGGACACCTACCCCGGCGACGGCACCGGCTTCGAGTTCGGGGTGGACGGCTCGACCCCCGACTTCGACGTGCCCGAGGTGACGGCGTTCGGCGCGTCGCTCCCTGACCCCGTCGAGATGACGATCCACAACGAGACGGCGGGGAACATCCCCCAGTACGAGACCGCGATCCTCGACGAGGACGTGTTCGCGGGGTACGAGGCCGAGGGGATCAACTCGATCAAGAACGGCTACGTCTCCGACCCGGGGCTCGGCATCGACGGCGACGGCGCCGACCCGACCCACAACCAGCACAACCAGCTCGCGGTGAACCACCACCGGCTCGTGATCCGGGAGGCGGCCGCGAACCGCCAGCTCCTGGAGATCCACGAGGGGATCAAGCCGACCGGCGAGATCCGGACCTACCCGAACGTGGCGAACCGCGAGGTCGTGAAGGCCCAGGAGTACGACGGGTTCGGCCAGCTCGGCTCGAACGTCGGCCGCGACCACCACGTCACGCTGCCGTTCACGCGGAACCTCGCCGGCCCGGTGAGCTTCCAGCCGGGCATCTTCGACATCACGTTCGGCGACGACCGCGGCGACCAGATCCAGACGACCCGCGCGAAGCAGCTCGCGATGTACCCGACGTACCTCAGCGGCCTCCAGATGGCCGCCGACCGGATCGAGGGGTACGTCGACGAGACGTTCGGGGTCGGGGAGGCGCTCCAGGCCGCCGCCGGCGACCTCGACGGGCTCGTCACGGACGACTCGTGGCGGGACGCGTTCGGGACCAACTTCGTCGCCGTCGACCCCAACCGCGCGCCCAGCGGGTCGTCGGTGTCGTTCACGGTCGAGGACGTGCCGAGCGCCGGGACGTACGACCTTCACCTCCGGTACGCGAGCGACGCCGAGGAGAACGCGGGCCGCGTGATCGACGCCGGCACGCCGCGGGCGACGCTGCGAGTCAACGACGAGCGCCGAACCGTCGAGCCCGACTTCACCGAGTACTGGGACGACTGGCAGGTGTTCACGACCGAGGTCGAACTCGACGCGGGCGACAACGAGGTCGCGATCGAGCTCGACTACGAGAGCGGCGACGGCGGCTTCAGCGGCGACGTGGGCGGCTTCAACCTCAACACCGTCGCGGTCACCGAGTCCGGCGAGCCGTCGCCGGTCCCGGCCGAGTACGAGGGGTACGTCCCCGAGAGCGAGAACTTCGACGCCGAGCCGGAGTTCGGCTTCATCGAGTCGGTCCCGGCGGCCGGCTGGGACGAGACGCGCGTCGTCGGCGCCGCGATCGGCGACTACCTCGCGATCGCCCGCCGGCACGGTGACGAGTGGTACGTCGGCGTCATGACGGACGGCGACGGCCGCGCGGTCGACGTGCCGTTCGACTTCCTCGCGCCCGGCAACTCGGGGAACGCACCCGGCAACTCCGGCGGCGCGCCGGGACGCGGAAAGGGGCGCGGCGAGGGCCGCGGCAACGGCAAGGGGAAGGGCCGCGGCAACGGCAAAGGGAAGGGCCGCGGCAACGGCAAAGGGAAGGGCCGTGGAAACGGAAACGGTCGCGGCAAGGGCCGGAAAGGTCGGAAGTACGTCGCGGAGATCTACTCGGACGCGGTCGGCGCAGGCGTCGACTTGGACCCGACCGGGGTCCGCATCGACGAGGCGGTGGTCGACCCGTCGACCACGCTGCTCGCGTCGCTCGCGCCGAGCGGCGGGACCGCAGTCAAGTTGCGTCCGGCGCGGGGCCGCGAGATCGACCGGCTCCCCGAGTACGAGCGCCCGGAGCAGGACTTGACGGTCGAGATCGCCGACGAGGCCGACCTCGACGAGGCGTTCATCACCGCGACCGGCTCCAACGACGCAGACTTCGTCGGCGGGACGAACGTCGAGATACTCGTCGACGGCGAGGTCGAGGCGCTCGGCAACGTCCGGCTCCCGCCGAACGCGACGGACGAGACGGTCGAGATCGGCTTCCGCATCTCGCGGATCGGGACGTTCGATATCGTCGTCCGAGAGCCGGACGGCGGGGCGGAGTTGGCGTCGGGGACCGTCACGGTCGCGCCCGGCGACCTCATCGCCGAGTTCACCGATCCCGCCGGCGACGACAACGGACCGGGTGGGTACGCCTATCCGACCGACGGCGCGTTTCAAGACGGCGCGTTCGATCTGCGCTCGTTCCGCGTGCTGGAGACGGACGAGGAGTACCGGTTCGCCTTCGAGGTCGAGAACCTGTACGACGCCTTCGGCGGGACCTTCTCGCCACACTACTTCGTCGTTTACCTCCGCGACCCGTCGGCGAGCGGCGGTCGGACGACGGAGATCGGCGACCTCGGCGTCACCGCCGAGTTCGCGGACCCGTGGCAGTACCGGGTCTCCGCCAGCGGCTTCGGGAGCGGGATCGTCGATGCGAACGACAACGGTCTCGGCTCGCCGAACGTCTTCGCCAGCTTCGAGTCGAACGTCGCGATCGTCTCGATACCCAAGACGGCGGTAAACGGGGCCGAGATCGCCGACTGGGAAGTCTGCCCGGTCGTCGGCTCGGAGGACTTCGGCGCGTTCCGCGACGTACAGGTCGAGGCCGGCGGGTTCGTCTTCGGCGGCGCCAAGGAGGGCGCGGCGGGCAACGCACCGAGCGTCATCGACCTGATCACGCCCGACGGTACGTCGCAGGCTGACGCGCTCGCTTACGACGCCGACACGCTGGCGACGATACCGTTCACGCCGCTGTAGCGGAGGAGAGAGAAGAGCCGCGGCGGGAGCGCCCGCCGCGTTCAGAAGTGGTTCGCGGACTCGGTCTCGTGTTTGAGTTCCCCGCCGCGGCCGCCCTCGACGGTGGACGCACCGTTGTCGCCGGAGGAGGCGGTCCGGACGGTGACGTTGTCGACCTCTTCGAAGTCCATGATGAGGTCGCGACGGATGTTGTCGGCGGTGATGTTGGAGATGCCGCAGCCGGAGCAGGTGCCGCCGAGTTCCACGACGACCTCGCCGGTCTCGGGGTCCGCCTCGCGCACGACGCTCGTGCCGCCGTGCATCTGAATGATCGGCATCTGTCCGACCATCCACTGCTCGACCCGGTCCGCGAGGCTTTCGTCGCTCTCGTCGCTCATTACATCACCTTCGCCGCCGACGGTATGGAAAGTTGCGGTTTAGGAGCCGCAGAAGCGCGCGAAAGGAACTGTGTCATCGTCGATGAGACGGAACGGCGGCAGCCGAGCGCGCTATCGCTCTCCCTCGTCGGTTCCGTCAGTGGACTCGCCGGACTGGCTGGGGAGCCGCGTGGGGTCGGCCGCGTCGTCGCCGTTCAGCGAGTCGTCGCGTTCGAGCACGTACAGCAGCGGCCCGAGCGCGGTGAGGACGAGGACGCCGGGCAGGGGCGCGTCGGGGACGAGGATCAGCGTGACGAGGCTCGCCCCGCCGGTGAGGACGACGAGCGCGGCCCACGCCGCCGGCGAACCGAGGTCGACGCCGACGCGCGCGGCGTCGCGGTAGACGGCCGCGGCGATGAGCGCGACGGCGACGCCTCCGCCGCCCCCGACGAGGGCCGTGGTGAGGGACATGCGACTCGTTGGGGCGAGACGCGAAAAAGGGTGTCGCGAGCGGACGGAGAGAAGTTGAGGGCGGCGGAGTGGGTGCGGCGGAGAGCGGTCGCCGGCGGGGCTACGGCGCTTCGCCGGTCTCGATGCTGAAGGAGTCGCGCGGGTACGCGACGCAGGTGAGCGTGTAGCCGTCGTCGATCTCGGCCTCTTCGAGCATCTGCTGGTTGTCGTGCTCGACGAAGTCCTCGCTCGGCCCGTCCGCGATCTGGCCGGCACAGGAGACGCACTGGCCCTGGCGGCAGGCGTACGGGAGGTCCCACCCCGCGTCTTCGCCCTGTTCGAGGATCGGCTCGTCGTTGGAGAGCTCGATCGTCTCGCCCTGCTTGACGAACTCGACCTCGAAGTACTCCACCTCGTCTTCGGGGATGTCGCCGGGGCCGGCGCTGACGGTCTCGCCCCCCTCGAGTTCGCCCTCCTCGCCCTCGCCGGCGGCCGGGATGGCGCCGCCGCCGCCGCCACCGCCGCCGACCGCGCGGTTGCCCGGCTCCGGGAACTCGGTCTCCGGGACCGCGGACGAGCGGCGTTCCATCACTTCGTCCGAGATGTCGGTGGTGGGCTCCCACCCGGTCCCCCTCACCGACGTGACGAGGACGATGAGCAGCGTCGCAATCGCCCCGATAGCGATCGCGGGCGTGTTTGCGACGTTCGCAATGAGCGGATTGAGCATACGAACCGATATGGAGAGGTAGCATAAGGCCGTTTTGATCGATCCAACCGCGTGAGACCCCCGACGGCGGTGATCGGCGGCCCGTCACGGCGCGGAGCGGTCCATTTATCGGCCGAGCGGTCGACCGGACCCCATGGAAGTGAAATCCCGGCACCATCTCCGGAGCGACCAGATCACGGCGATCCGCGACGCGGTCGCCGACCACCTCGGGGTCGACATCGACGGGGACACGTTCGAGTTCGTGGAGTTCGTCGACGCCGGCTACGAGCTCGTCTTGGTCGACGGCGACCCCGCCGTCTTCTACGTCGACGACGACGAGCCGTTCCTCACCGTCCGGGGGGCGAACGACTACGACCCGGAGACGGGCGTCGTCACGGTCGACGCCGGCGCGATCTCGTTCGTCTCCGACGGCGCCGACGTGATGCGCCCGGGCATCGTCGAGGCCGACCCGGAGATCCGCGCGGACGACCTCGTCGTGATCGCCGAGGAGACCCACGGCAAGGTACTGGCGGTGGGCCGCGCGCTGGCCGACGGCGACGAGATGGTCGGCGACAGCGGAAAGGTCGTCGAGTCGATCCACCACGTCGGCGACGACCTCTACGAGTTCTCGGTGTGAGCGGCCGAGGAGCGGCGGTCGATCGCCGCCCGTGAATCCGTCTCGACGGGGGCAGACGCCCGCCGGCCGCGCGCGGCCGCCCCGGTCGCTCCGCGCATTTTAATCGGCTCCCCATCGACCCCAACGGTAATGACCGCGATCCGGGTGCTGAGCTACAACGTCCGCTACGCCAACCGCGGCGACCACCACGACGCCTGGCACGACCGCCGAGACGCCGTCGGGCGGCTCGTCCGCTTTCACCGGCCCGACGTCGCCGCGTTTCAGGAGCCGGTCCCCGAACAGCGCCGCGACCTCCGGGACCGGCTCCCGGCGTACGAGTTCGTCGGGCGGGGCCGCGAGGCGGACGGCGAGGGCGAGGGATGCCCGATCGGCGTCCGGAGCGACCGCTGGGAGATCGTCGACAGCGACACGTTCTGGCTCTCCGAGACCCCCGAGACCCCGTCGACCGGATGGGGGGCGACTCACCCGCGGATCGCGACGTGGGCGCGGGTACGCGCCCGCGACGGCGACGCCGCGCTCCGCGTCGTCAACACCCACTTCGACCACGTGAGCGCCCGCGCGCGGCGCGAGTCCGCCCGCCTGCTTCGCGAGCGGCTCCCGACGCTCGCGACGAGCGACGGAGCCGGAAGCGGGAACGGCGAGAGACTCCCGGTCGTCCTCGTCGGCGACCTCAACTGTACGCCCGGGTCGGAGCCGCACCGGATCCTCGTCGGGGACGACGGCGAAATCGGCGGGAACGACGGCGAAACCGGCGGGAACGACGCCGAAAACGGCGGAGTCGCCGGCGGCGGATCTCCCGGCGACGGCCCCGAGCTGCGCGACGCCGCGGCCGCCGCCGACCTCCGGCACGGGCCGGAGACGAGTCTCACCGACTTCGCTCGCCTCATCGACGGTCGGCGGATCGACCACGCGCTCGTCTCGCCGGGGGTGTCCGTCGAGGCGTTCGCGACGCTCGCGGACCGGGACGACCGCGGGCGGTACCCCTCCGACCACCTGCCGATCCTCGCGCGGCTGTCGGTGTAGGCGAGGCCGCTACTCCCCGGCGTCGTCGGCGGCGTTGCCCTCGGTTTCGTCCTCATCGCCCGTCCCCTCGTCGCCCGCTTCCTCGTCGTCTTCGTCCTCCTCCGCGTACTTCTCCAAGATGGTCTCGTAGCCGCGCTTGGCCGTCTCGTACGTCTCGCGGAGGTCGGCCACCGGCGTCTCGCTCGCGTCGACGCGGAGGTCGTTGTAGTACGGGTCGTCCGCCTCCTCCTCGGTGGTCCGGACGAGCAGCGCGGCGGACTGGACTTCGAGGTCCTCGCGCTTGTCGCCGCCCGCGGCGTGCCCCGCGGCGAGGGCGTCGATCAGCCGCTCGGCGAGGGGCGCGTCGCCGTGGGCGTCGGACTCGTAGGCGGCCGCGGTGTCCTCGACCACGTCCTCGCCCGTCAGGAGGTTGCCGGCGACCGTGTAGTTCTGCCCCTCGCGGTGGCCGTACCAGCCGTTACACTCGTCGCCGGAGAACGCGAACGTCCCGTCGGCGTCGACGCCGTGGAGCTGGCGCTGGGCGCTACCCTCGTCGGCGTTGAGCAGGGCCTCCAGGGCGTCGTCGACCGCCAGGCCGTCGCCGAGGTACTCGATCCCCTTCCGCCCCAACTCGACGTTGACGAGCGACTGGGTCGCCACCGCCCCGTCCGACGAGGCGAACGGACACAGCGTGCCGACGCCCGGCAGCCGGGTCGTCACCGCCACGCCGAACCGGATCTGGTCGTCGCCGTCATCGTCGGTGTACCGCTCGCGGACGCAGATGCTGAACGTCACACCGGTGGTGCGGGGGCGTCCCGCAAAAGGCTGCGTGCCGGGGCCGATGGTTCCGGTTCCAAAACGGGTCGCGGCGTCCGCGCGCGAGCGTTCGCCCGGAGGACGCGCCGACCCCCGCCGTCGATCTCACGAAGCGTTGATAAGACCGACCGAAGGACCGTCGGCGAACCGGGGGGACTCGGTGAGGGCGACGGGGCCGGACAGAGCGTGACGAGTGTCAACGGGCGACATACTTATCCGTGAGAATCTCTCCCACATATATAGCCTCGGATACGGGCGAGGCGACGACCGGCACCGACACGGAGGACGACGACGCGCCGCTCGCGGTCAGACGAGTTGTCGACACGCGCACGGTGAGCGACTGCTCCGGCCGTCGCGTCGGGGCCGAACGACGCCGCCCGCGATCCGAGCGAACGTGATACGATGGCAGAACGACACACGCTCGAACGGCTCAGCGAGGAGTACCGGACGGAGGTTCCGGACGATCTCAGAGCGGCGCGATCGTTCGACTGGTACCTCGACGCGCTGTACGACGACCCGCGGATCGCGCGGAACGCCCACCAGCGCGTCGCGGACATGTTCGACTACTACGGGACCCACTACGACGAGGAACGCGGCGTCGTCGAGTACGCGCTCGCCGCGGAGGACCCGCACCACGACGGCGAGAACGTCTTCTACGGCCGCGAGGTCCACGAGGCGATCCACGAGTTCGTCAACAAGGTGAAGTCCGGCGCCCGCGGGCTCGGCCCCGAGAAGCGGATCAAGCTCCTGCTGGGGCCGGTCGGCTCCGGGAAGTCGCACTTCGACTGGCTCGTGCGCCGCTACTTCGAGGCGTACACCCGCGAGGACGCCGGCCGGATGTACACCTTCCGGTGGGTCGACCTCTGTTCGGTGATCGACGACCAGGACCCGGACGACGACACGGTCCGCTCGCCGATGAGCCAGGACCCGCTCGTCCTCCTCCCGAAGCCGCAGCGGCAGGCCGTGATCGACGACCTCAACGAGCTGCTCGACGCCCCCTACACGCTTCGGAACGACCAGCACCCGGACCCGGCCTCGGAGTTCTACCTGAACGAGCTGCTCGCGCACTACGACGACGACTTGGAGCGCGTCCTCGACGAGCACGTCGAGGTCGTCCGGCTCGTCGCCGACGAGAACCGCCGGGAGTGCATCGAGACGTTCGAGCCGAAGGACAAGAAGAACCAGGACGAGACCGAGCTCACCGGCGACGTCAACTACGCGAAGCTCGCCGTCTACGGCGAGTCCGACCCGCGGGCGTTCGACTACGCCGGCGCGTTCTGTAACGCGAACCGCGGCCTCTTCTCCGGCGAGGAGCTTCTCAAGCTCCAGCGGGAGTTCCTCTACGACTTCCTCCACGCCTCCCAGGAGTCGACGATCAAGCCGAAGAACAACCCGCGGATCGACATCGACCAGGTGATCGTCGGCCGGACGAACATGCCGGAGTACCGCGAAAAGACCGGCGACGAGAAGATGGAGGCGTTCAACGACCGCACCAAGCGGATCGACTACCCGTACGTGTTGGAGTACGAGAGCGAGGCGAACATCTACGAGAAGATGCTCGCCAACGCCGACGTGCCCAACGTCCACGTCGAGCCCCACGCGCTGGAGATGGCCGCGCTCTTCGGGGTTCTCACCAGATTGGAGGAGCCGACCGACGAGACGGTGAGCCTGTTGGAGAAGGCGAAGGCGTACAACGGCGAGCTCGAAGACGAGGAGATCGACCGGCGGAAGCTCCGGGAGGACGCCGCCGAGTCCGCCGACGTCGGCGAGGGGATGGACGGGATCTCCGCGCGGTTCGTCGGCGACGAGATCGCCGAGGCGATCATGGACGCGACGCACCGCGACCGCAGCCACCTCTCGCCGCTGTCCGTCTTCGACCACTTCGAGGCGAACCTCGGCGGCCACGGCTCGATCGCGGCCGAGGACCTCGGCCGCTACGAGCGGCTCTTAGAGACCGTCCGCGAGGAGTACCGCGAACGGGCGATCGAGGACGTGCGCCACGCGCTGGCGTACGACGTCGACGAGCTCCGGCGGCAGGGCGAGAAGTACATGGACCACGTGATGGCGTACATCGACGACGACACCGTCGACGACGAGCTCACCGGCCGGGAGACCGAGCCGGACGAGACGTTCCTGCGCGCGGTCGAAGAGCAGCTCGACGTCCCCTCCGACCGGAAGGACGACTTCCGCCAGGAGGTATCGAACTGGGTCTCCCGGCGCGCCCGCGAGGGGCGCGGGTTCGACCCGCAGGAGAACGACCGTCTCCGCCGCGCCCTAGAGCGCAAGCTGTGGGAAGACAAGAAGCACAACATCAACTTCTCGGCGCTGGTGTCCGCGACCGACCTCGACGACGAAGACCGGAGCGCCTGGGTCGACGCCTTAGTCGACCGCGGCTACTCCGAGGACGGGGCCGCCGAGGTGTTGGAGTACGCGGGCGCGGCGGTCGCGCGCTCGGAGATCGAGGACGGCGGGGACTGAGATGAGCGAGCGCACCCGACCCGACGGCGAGGGGTTCGTCGACGCGGCCGACGAGGCGCTCCGGGGGGCGTACGACCCGCCGATGAGCATCGAGTCCTACGTCGACCGCGTGCTGGAGCGGCCGACCGCGGCCGCCTCCGGCGCGGGGTACGTCCTCGCGGCGATCGAGTCGCAGGGGACGCGGGAGGTCCGCGAGCGCGGCGAGACGCTCGACCGGTACCGCTTCTTCGACGACCCGGCGAACGACGGGGAACACGCCGTGTTGGGCAACACCCGCGCGCTCAACGCGTTCGTCGACGACCTGCGCGCGGCCGCGACCGGGCGCGGCAACGACGAGACGATAGTCTGGATCGACGGCCCGACCGCGACCGGGAAGTCGGAGTTCAAGCGGTGCCTGATTAACGGCCTCCGCGCGTTCTCGAAGACGGACGCCGGCCGCCGGTACACCGTCGAGTGGAACGTCACCGGCGCCGGCGCGGGCGGCGGAGGCGGGGCGGGAGCCGCGTCGCTCTCGTACGGCGACGGCGGCGACACCGGCGCGTGGTACCGCAGTCCGGTCCAGACGCACCCGCTGTCCGTCTTCCCGGAGCCGGTCCGAGAGTCGGTCGCCGACGCGGTCGACGGCGACGCCTACCCGATCGCGGCCGACGTGGAGCTCGACCCGTTCAGCCGCGAGGCGTACGACCACCTGGAGTCGACCTACCGCGAGCAGGGGCGACGGGACCTCTTCTCGGCGATCACCGACCGCGACCACCTCCGCGTGACCAGCTACGTGGTCGACGTCGGTCGGGGGATCGGCGTCCTCCACGCCGAGGACGACGGGACGCCGAAAGAGCGGCTCGTCGGCTCGTGGATGGGCGGCATGCTGCGCGAGCTCGACTCGCGCGGCCGGAAGAACCCGCAGGCGTTCAGCTACGACGGCGTGCTCTCGCAGGGGAACGGCGTCGCGACCGTCGTCGAGGACGCGAGCCAGCACGCCGACCTCCTCCGTCGGCTGCTCAACGTGCCCGACGAGCGGCGCGTGAAGCTCGACAAGGGGATCGGGATGGACCTCGACACCCAGCTGATCGTCATCTCGAACCCCGACCTCGACGCGGAGCTGGACCGGCACGCCGAGCGCGGCGACGCCGACCCGCTGAAGGCGCTGAAGCGCCGGCTCTCGAAACACGAGTTCCGCTACCTCACGAACCGCCGCCTGGAGGCCCGGCTGCTCCGTCGGGAGATCGCCGGGGCGACCGCGGCCGGGGGAGCGACGGTCGAGGGCGACGCCGGTCCGAACGGCGCGGCGTCCGGCGGGCCGGGCGTCGGCGCGGCGGCCGCCGGCGGCGACGCGGACGACGCCGGGAGCGACCCGGGCGTCGCGCCGCTGTCGGTGGACGTCCGGGAGTCCGACGGGAGCGTGGCCGAGCGCGAGATCGCGCCGCACGCGATCGGCGCCGCGGCGCTGTACGCGGTGGTCACGCGGCTCGACGCCGACGACCTGCCCGGCGACCTCGACCTGATCGAGACCGCCGAGCTGTACGAGACCGGGGAGGTCGGGCGCGGCGACGACGCGGTCACCGTCGCCGACGTCGACCTCGCCCCGGGCGACGGGCGCAACGGGATCCCGGTCACCTACGCCCGCGACGCGGTCGCCGACCTGCTCGCGACGACGGCCGACCGCCACCACCCGGAGCTCCCGGTCGAGCGCGTCGTCACCCCGACGGACGTACTCGACGCGATGGCCGACGGGCTCGCCGACGCGCCGCTGTTCTCGCGGGCGGAGGTCGCGGAGTTCGAGGGGCGGCGCGGGGCGGTCGCGACCCGGGTCCGCGAGCGACAGCGCGAGGACGTGATCGACGCGATGCTCGCGGAGGAGACCGTCTCGACGGAGACGGTCGCCGAGTACGTCGAACACGTGTACGCGTGGGACGACGAGGACCCGACGACGCGGGGCCGCGAGGACGAGGCCCCGGACCCGCTCGTCATGAAGGTGTTCGAGACGGAGACGCTCGGGCGGTTCGACGAGGGCGACTACCGCGGGACCGAGCCCGGGCGCGACGTCGAGCAGTTCCGGCGCAAGCGCGTGATCCGGGGACTCACCCAGTACGCGTGGCGCAACCGCGACGACGCGTTCAGCGTCGACGACGTCGACCTCGCGGAGGTGCCGGAGCTGAAGGCGGTGATCGACGCGAACGAACTGGCCGACGTGAAGCGCCGGTTCCCGGACCTCGACCCCGCGGCGTGGCCCGACCCGCCCGCGGACACCGAGACGGAGCGGGTGAAGTCGGAGACGATCGACCGGCTCTGCGAGCGCGGGTACAGCCCCGCGTCCGCGGAGCTGACAAGCCGGGCCGTGATGGAGCAGGTCCGCGACGAGTGGCCCGAGGTCGACGGCGGGCGCGTCGGCGACGACCCGGACGACGGCGTCGGCCAGAACGGGGGTGAGAGCCCGTGGGACTGACCGAGGACCGCGAGCGCTTCCGCGAGGTGGGCGAGACCCGCCGCGCGGACCTCTCCGAGTTCATCAGCCACGGCGACCTCGGCGGCTCCGGCGCGGACCGGATCCGGATCCCGATCAAGGTCGTCGACCTCCCGGCGTTCGAGTACGACCAGCGCTCCGCCGGCGGGGTGGGGCAGGGCGGCGACGGGCAGCCGCAGCCCGGCCAGCCGGTCGATCCCGAGCCCGGCGACGGCGACGAGGAGGGCGACCCCGGCGAGGAGGGCGGCGACCACGAGTACTACGAGATGGACCCGGAGGAGTTCGCGCGCGAGCTCGACGAGGCGCTCGGGCTCGACCTCGAACCGAAGGGGAAGCAGGTGATAGAGGAGGTGGAGGGCGACTTCACCGACACCGCCCGCTCCGGACCGCGGGGCACCCTCGACGTGGACGAGTTCTTCAAGCGGGGGTTGAAGCGCCACCTCGCCACCGACTTCGACGAGGCGTACGTCCGGGAGGGCCTGTTCGTCGACGGGGCCGACGTGGACGACGTCTTCGCGTGGGCGCGCGACCAGGGGACGCCCGTCTCCCGGGCGTGGATCGCCGACGCCGCCGCGACCGTCGCGGACGAGGCGGGCGAGCCGGTCGCCGCGCTCGACCGGTGGGAGAGCTTCGAGGCGCTCGACGACGGGGTCGACCGCGAGCCCGTCACGCACCGGATCCGGCGCGAGGGGCTCGACAGCGTCCCGTTCCGCAGCGAGGACGAGCGGTTCCGCCACCCGGAGGTGATCGAGAAGCGCGAGCGCAACGTCGTGGTGATCAACGTCCGCGACGCCTCCGGCTCGATGCGCGAGACGAAGCGGGAGCTCGTCGAGCGGGTGTTCACGCCGATGGACTGGTACCTGACCGGGAAGTACGACGCCGCCGAGTTCCGGTACGTCGTCCACGACGCGGAGGCCTGGGAGGTCGACCGCGAGGAGTTCTTCGGGATCCAGTCCGGCGGCGGCACCCGGATCTCCAGCGCGTACGACCTCGTCGAGGAGCTGTTGACGGAGTACCCGTACAGCGAGTGGAACCGGTACGTGTTCGCCGCGGGCGACTCGGAGAACGCCGGCAGCGACACCAGAGACAACGTGATCCCGGCGATGGAGTCGATCGACGCCAATCTCCAGGCGTACGTCGAGACCCAGCCCGGCGACGGCGCGGCGAACGCCCGCCACGCCGACGAGGTCGAGTCCGCGTTCGGCGACGCCGACGACGTGGCCGTCGCGCGCGTCTCCGAGCCCGACGACGTCACCGACGCCATCTACGAGATCCTCAGCACGGAGTCTGGCGGCGGGGGAGGCGCCCCCGACGGGGCGACCGTCGCCCGCCGGACCGACGGAGGTGAACACAGATGAGAGACGACAGGATCGAGGCGAAACGCGAGGCCGACGCCCTCGACGAGCCGGCGCGCGAAGCGCGCGAACTCGCCGAGCGGCTCGGCTTGGAGCCGTACCCGGTGCGGTACTGGGTTGTCGACCACGACCAGATGAACGAGCTGATCGCCTACGGCGGCTTCCAGCGCCGGTACCCGCACTGGCGGTGGGGCATGAACTACGAGCGGCAGCGCAAGAAGGACCGCCACGGGCTCGGGAAGGCGTTCGAGATCGTCAACAACGACGACCCGTCACACGCGTTCCTCCAAGAGTCGAACGCGCCGGCCGACCAGAAGGCCGTCATCACGCACGTCGAGGCGCACGCGGACTTCTTCGCGAACAACGAGTGGTTCGGGCTGTACGCCGACCGCGGCGAGGGCGGCCCGAACGCCGCCGCGAGGCTGGAGCGCAACGCCGACCGAATCGCGTCGATCGCGAAGCGGGGCGACGTCGACCGCGACGAGGTCGAGCGGCTCGTCGACGCCGTGAGCGCGTTGGAGGACACGATCGACCAGCACAGCCCGGTCGACGCCGCCCGGTCCGTCGAGGAGCCGGGGATCGCGGCCGACGTCAGCGACGGCGACGAGGACCCGGTCGCGGCGATCGAAGCCCGGATCGACGACCTCGACCTCTCCGAGGAGGTGCGCCGCGACGTGTTCGACGACGAGTGGCTCGAGGCGCGCGGCGAGGGCGTCGAGCCGGAGACGCCGCGCCCGGACGTGCTCGCCTTCCTGCGCGACCACGGGAAGCGGTACGACCCGGAGAGCGGGAAGGCGATCGACCGCGAGCCGTGGGAGACGACCGTCATCGACGCGATCCGCGAGGAGGCGTACTACTTCGCCGGCCAGAAGCAGACGAAGGTGATGAACGAGGGGTGGGCGACGTACTGGGAGGCGACGATGATGGGCGGCGAGGGGTTCGCCGGCCCCGACGAGTTCCTCACGTACGCGGACCACATGGCCCGGGTGCTCGGCTCGCCCGGACTCAACCCCTACAAGCTCGGGTTCGAGCTGTGGACGCACGTGGAGCTCCGCGCCGCGCGCCGGGAGGTGATCGACAAGCTGCTCCGCGTCGAGGGAGTGACGCCGGAGAACTTCCACTCGCGGATCGACTTGGACGAGGTCGCGGACCTGCTCGAACCGCACCCGGCGATCGCGGCCGCGGGACCGGCGACGCTCGACGAACTCGCCGACCTCGCGGCCGCGGGCGACTCGCGGGTCGACGCCGAGGCGGTCGACCGGGCGCTGTCCGCCCGGGACGGCGACGACGAGGCGAGCGACGACATCGACGTCGAGCGCTACCCGTGGAAGCTCCTCACGCGCGAGGGGCTCGCGGAGCGACACTACGTCCTCTCGCGGCCGGAACACCGCGGCGCGCTCCGCAACGTCTCGCGGGAGGCGCTCGAGGAGCAGGCGCGGTACCTCTTCGACGTCGACCGGTACGAGACCGTCGAGGAGGCGATCGCCGACGTCGACCGCGCGGCCGGCTGGGAGCGCATGTTCTCGGTCCGCGAGAGCCACAACGACGTGACGTTCGTCGACGCGTTCCTCACGGACGAGTTCGTGCGGGAGGGGAACTACTTCACCTACGAGTACAGTCAGGCCGCCGAGGAGCACCGCGTCGCCAGCGTCGACGCCGAGGACGTGCGGAAGAAGCTGCTCCTCCGGTTCACGAACTTCGGGAAGCCGACGATCGTCGTGCTGGACGGGAACTTCCGGAACCGGGGCGAGCTCCTCTTAGGCCACCGGTACAACGGGGTCGCGCTCGACGAGGAGCGCGCGAAGGCGACGCTGAAGCGCGCCTTCGAGCTGTGGGGCCGCCCGGTGAACCTGGCGACGATCCGCGTCGAGTACGACGACGGGGCCGTCCGGCGCGCAAAGCGCCGGGGCGAGGAGCCGGACGGCACCGAGGTCGGCGTGCGCCTCCAGTACGACGGGGGCGAGGTGACGGAGCACGACCTCGACGAGTCTGTCCGAGAGCGGATCACCGCCGACGAGGTCGACTACGACACGAAGCCCGACGACTGGCTGGCGTGAGCCGAGCCGCCGGTCCGGCCGTCCGACGACCCGGACCGTTCGGACCGACACTTATGACCGTCAAATGACAACGACACGCATGGACGCTCCGGAGACGGAGGACGGCGAGTACGCGGCCGAGCGGGCGGAATCACCACCAGAGGAGACGCCGCTCTCCTTCGCGGAGCGCGACCCCGCGGCACTCGACGACGCGACAGAGCTGTACCTGCTGGATCGACACGCCACCGGCGACGGCACGGTTCGGGTCCAGCTGCTCGGGTGGGACCGCGACGGCGACACGGTCCGGGTCGCGTACGCGCTCCCGACGGGCGAGCGGCTCCGCGACCGGTATCGGTGGCCGACCGCGGGGCGGTACGACGAGAGCGACTTCCTCGACCTCGTCCGCGGGCTCGGCTATCCGCCCGGGGCCGCCGACCTCGTCGCCGGCGAGTTCGCTCGCGCTCGCAACGAGTACGGCCGCTGGCGGATCGTGACGGGACGGCGGTCGGAGGGCGACCGCGGTGCGAGCGGGAAGGCCGACGGAGCGGGTCGCGACCGAACGAGCGACGACCGAACGAGGGCGTTCCCGGACCTCCGGCGCGGCGTCGGGGACGCCGACCCGATGGCCTTGGGGCTCGTCTCGGTGGCGCTCATCGGCGCGGCGGTCGGCGTGCCGGCCTCGGTGGCGACGGTGACGGGCGGGCTCTCGGCGTCGCTGACGGCGGTGGGCGGGGTCCTGTTCCTCACGGCGCTGGCGACGCTGGGGCTCTCGATCGCGGCGGTGTCGTGACGAAGCACGCCGGCGAGGGGACCTACGAAAGCGACGCGACCAGTTCCGCCACCGCCGCGACCTCTTCCTCGTTGATCCCGTGTCCCATCCCCTCGTAGATCCGCTCGTCCGCGTCGGCCCCGAGCGCCTCCAGCACCGCGGTCGTCTCGTGGACGCGCTCCTCGGGAATGTGCGGGTCGACGTCGCTACACCCGAGGAACGCGGGCGTGCCCGCGAGGGGACCCTCGGAGCCGTCGCTCGGTTCCGACTCGTCGCCTCCGGTCGCGCCCTCGACGTAGTCGTCGACGCCGACCGCCTCGCCGATCAGTCCGCCGCTGAACACCGCGAGCCCGCCGTACCGGGTCGGGTTGCGGGCGACGAACTCGCTCGCGAGGCACGCGCCCTGCGAGAACCCCCCGACGACGACGCGTTCGCGAGGGATCCCCGCCTCGACCGCCTGCTCGACCGCCGCGCCGACGGCGCGGAGGCCCGAGCTCCGTCCCGGCTCGTTGTCGGCGACCGGCGCGAGGAACGGGTTCGGATACCAAGTGTTGCCGGCGGCCGCCGGCGCGAGGATCGCGACGTCGCGGTCCCCCGCGAGCCGTTCGCCGAGGTCGACGACGCTGCGTGCGGTCGCGCCCCGACCGTGGACGAGCACGAGCGCCGCGTCCGCGTCGACGAGCGGCGTCCCGGCCGTGACTAACGGTTCGTCGCCGTGCGGGTCGTCCCCGCCGTGCGGCCCCGGCGACCGGGCGGGCATCTCACATCCCGACGCCGGCGTCGGCGTCGGGCAGGTCGTGTTTGTTCACCGGCAGGCCGAGCTCCTCGAGCGCGCCCTCCATGTGTCGGTCCTGGGCGAAGTCCGCGCCGTCCTCCTCCCGGAGCCGCTGCGCGGTCGCGAGCACCTCGCCCTTCCGGTCGCTGGGCATCTCGTACTTGTCGGCGGAGAGCTCGATCACGAGCCCGTTGTTGTCCTGCGTGTAGATCGAGTGGAAGACGCCGCGGTCGAACACGTTGTACCCCTTCCCCGCGTCTTCGAGCGCGGCCATGATATCCTCGTAGTCGTCGGGGTCGACGCTGAAACACAGGTGGTGAACGGCTCCCGTGTTGACGCGCTGCCCGCGCGCGGACGCCCGCTCGTCGCTCACGAACACCGTGAGGATCCGCCCGTCGCCGGTGTCGAAGAACAGGTGCGTCTGCGAGGGGTCGTCGAGGTTGGGCTGCCGCAAGACGAGCGGCATCCCGAGCAGGTCGCGGTAGAACGCGAGCGTGTCCTCCTCGTTGCTGCCCCAGACCGTGACGTGGTCGGTGCCGCTGGTGTGAAACGGTGCGTCCGGGCGCTCCGACGTGACCGGAGCCGGCTTCTCGTCGCTCATACCGATCCGACGCGACCGAGGCGTATAAAATCGAGAGGGACGGGACCGTGACCGGCTGACACCGGTGTTATCGGTCGGTGAATCGCACGCCGAAACGTTCCGTCCCGCTCCACGCTGGGCAGGAATCCGGCGCGGCCGGCGGTCGGGCCCGACTCCCAGTGGTCGGACGGACGGTGGCGGGCCGTCGAGCGCTCACCGTCCGAGCCCCTCCGGATCGCCCACACGACGGGGACGCGCCCGCACGGACCGAGCCGCCGTCCCGGCCGGCACCCTCACCGTTGCCAGACGGGCGGGGCGACGCCGAGCGCGCGGACGGCGAGGGGGTAAGCGAAGGCGATGACCAACACGATCACCAGCGACAGAGCGAGCCCGAGTTCGCCGGCGGCGCGCTCGACGAGCGCCAGCGCGGCGAACATGACGACGAACATCACCGCCCAGTGCGGAGCGAGCTGTCGGACCTTCTCCGCTGTCGATGTCATGCTCGAGGTACACGTGCCGCGGGCTAGTGGCTGTCGGTGAAAGCGAGTGAGGTGAAACCGAATCCGGTCCGACCGCCGATCAGTATCGCGACGGGATGAACGCCATCCCGGTGAGCATGACCGACGACAGGACCGCGAGGATGAACACGCGCGAGAGCCCGCTGTTGTACTGCTTGTACTGGTCGATCTCGGAGACCTGCGCCTCGTACGCCTCGATGTCCGACGACATCTGAAGCGTCGACGTGTCCTCGAAGTGCGCGACGTAGTCCGTGCCGCCGAGCGTCACCACCGAGTGCTGCCCGACCTCGACGCTCTGCGTCTCGGTGGTCTCCCACACGAGGACCGCGCCGCCGGCGGTCACCCCGTCGACCGTCACCGTCTGTCCGTCGTACTCGAGGGTCTCTCCCGTCGCGTACGACCGCCGCTCGGGCGCGGGGAAGTACTCCTCGACGGGCACCAGGGTGCGCTCGCCGGAGTCGTCCGTCACGGCGACGTACTCGCCGTCGTCGAGCGTGACGGTCTCGTTTTCGGCCGCGTCGTCGGCCTCGAGGATCGCCTGCCGATCGAGCACCTCGACGAGCGTGAACTCGGTGGCGTTCTCGCCGGCAATCTCGACGCGCCACTCGCGGTCATCGACCGAGACGGTCGACCCGTTCGCCCACGTCTCGGAGGTCTCCGCGGTGAACTCGCGTTCGAGCGTCCCGGTGATAGTGGTCGTCGCCGACCCACCGTGACCGCCTCCACCCTCTTCCGTCTCGGAGATGTCGGCCACCACGTACGACTGGCCACCGGCGTCGATCGTGTCGCCTTGCGAGGCGTCGATCTCCGGATTCTCGAGCGCGATCTCCGGACTATCGGCCGTCGCGGTCAGCGCGCCCGCCACGCCCGCGACGGCGAGGAACAGCGCGACAAACACGGCCACAGCGCGTCGTTGCATAGTTGACGCATGGGTCACCCGGTGTTTAACGGTTACTAAGCGGGTCAGTTCAGGGGACCGGTCTCGCGGCGCGTCGCGACCGAAATAGAAAGCCAAGGGCCGGCTTTAGGGCTAAGGGTTAAAGCCCAGTAAATAAAATATATAAGTATAGATGGGAACTAGAGACCAAATCGAGAACCTCCAAGAACGCATCAAGAAACGGTCAGGTATGGCCGATGAGGAGCCTGACGAGGACGCGCCATCGATCTCCGAGGACGACGCCGAGGCGCTCCTCGAATTCAGTCGGCAGCTCGACCTACTGAGTTCGAAGTACACCGACTATAGGCACCTCAAACTCCTTCGCCACTGCGTAATCATGGCAGAGCAGGTCGGCGGACTCGCGGACGCGCTCGAAAGTCGAGACGCTGCTGAAGAAGTCGTCGTGTGGATCAACCGGGAACGTGGCGTCCCGGAGTTCAGCGAAGAAACGAACCAGGACTACCGAGTCGCACTTCGAATCTTCGGGAAACGGACGCTCAAGATGGCTGATGATGAGGTGCCGGACTCGTTAGCGTGGGTTCCCACTGGCACAAGCAACTCCTACGATCCCTCACCTAGCCGGTCGGACATGCTGGACTGGGAGGAAGCCAAAAAGATGGCCGTCGAGGGAACTACTAACCACCGTGACAAGGCCCTCATCGCCGTCTCCCACGAACTTGGTCCCCGAGGAGAGGAGAACCACGACGTCCTGATGGGACAGGTGAACGATGCTGACCACGGAATTCAGATCAGTCTCGACGGGAAACAGGGGGAACACTCGGTTACCCTGATCAACAGCGTGCCCTACTTACAACAGTGGCTCAGCGAGCACCCCGCACCGGACGACGACGAGGCGTACCTATGGTGTAACCTCGACGACGCATACGACAACGCGAGCTACCAGACGTTCCTCGGCCGGTTCAAAGGCGCAGGACGTCGTGCCGACGTCGACAAGCCCGTCACACCGACGAACTTCCGGAAGTCGAATACGTACTGGCTCGCCAAACAGGGCGCGAACGAGTCGTTCATCAACGACCGGCAAGGCAGAACAGCGACTTCCGACCACGCGCGGCGATACATCGCTGAATTCGGGCCCGAGAACGAGAACAATCAGTATGCGGAGCTCCAAGGCCTTGATGTGGAGACGGCTAAGACCGAGGATCGGACTCCGCTTACGTGTCCTCGATGCGACAAGCAGACTCCACGTGACGAACCGTTCTGCGTCTGGTGTCACCAAGCAATGGAACCCGACGCCGTCAACGAACTCGAAAAAGAGGAATCCAAGCAACGGCGAGAACTGCTCCGGCTGGCGAAGGAAAACCCAGAACTGCTGGACGCGGTTGAAGACATCGAACCATTGATCGAAACGCTCGGTGGGGATGCAAAAGTCATGGAGACAGCGCGAGAGTTTGTTGAAGCGACTGAGTAACCCTCGTTGGTTACTCTGTTATTTATAGAAGTGGCTAGTGTATCGTCTGGCATCGAAAAAGAGTATTTGGAAGCTGATTCGCCAGTTTGTCACAAATGGCGGTTTGTCAGTTACCGGCTTCGCACCAGAGGCACGGTTGTTCTGGCGGAGTCCATGCCCCACAATTTGGACACTGGATGGGGGGGCGTGGTCTGAGATCTTCGTTGAGACCTTCATCTTCGAATGTGTCAGCGAAATCCTTGTCCTTGTGAGGTCCCCATCCGAATCGCTCTCGAAGGACGGGATTCCTCAATCCGAGTTGATTGGCCAGCAGTTTCGCTCGTGACCGCCGGATATCGTACAACGTGAATTCCGTCGAGACATTAGCGTACTTACAGGCCCGCCTCATGATCCTCCGGAACATAGCCCGGGAGATGCCCTTGATCGAGTGTGTCTGTGTCCAAAGGGGTACCTCCGGGTCGGCTTCTTTTATGGGGGTACCGTCCCCAGAGAGTAGTTCAGCTACCGGATGTCCTGCTTGTACCCATTTTTTAAGATACGGTATCGATCCGCAGAGCATGAGCGTTCGTTTACCGCCATCTCGATGGTGGAGTGTTATCGCTAAGTAATCGCCTCTTTCTTCCACGTCACCGAAACTGAGTTGGTGGAGTTCATATGGACGTGCGTGTAACTCCCACTGAACTGCGATGAGAGCCTTGTCTCGAATGTGGATGTTCGGATGTTCAAGGATCGGTACGATGTGCTCCTCCCAGCGGAGTGTCGTCCCCTGGTTGTCGTTCGGTTCTGTCATAACGCATCCCATCGTTCAAACCGGGAGGTATTGTCTCGGTCGTGAGTAAAACCACTTCATCCACAAAAACTTTATATAGTGTGTTTATTTTTCAGACAATAAATGATTATAAAGAAGACTATTAACAGTCAGTGGACCTTGTTTAGACGTTCCTAAAAGGTCGGTTAGTAGCTATGACGAGTGGACGAACCAGTCTGTGAGTGCTTCTTGATCCGATCTCGTTTCTGAATAATGCTGTAAGGACTAATCTACACCGCGTCTAAACAAGGCCCAGTCAGTGGATTCTATGATAAGCTAGAATCCGTGTGATTCGACCCGTAATAGTCTCTCCTTGATGAATCCATATGTGTCTTGGTCGTACTGTTTCTAGATCGGATTCTGTTGATTTGGGATGAAGATAACTGTCCAAGACATATTCGCCATCGTTTTTTCCCATCATGGAGATAGTGTTCAGCAATCCCAGCATCTTCTGCTACAGAAAGTAGCGAGCTTAATGAAGCAGGAGAGTAGTCTTCTTCATGAGACGCTTCTTTGGCACCTCGTGAGTCGTCCGCAGCGATCGCATTGACCTCCTTTCGAAGCGCACTAAACGTGTAACCGTTCTCTTCTGCATTTAGCAGCTCATTCAGTACAATCTGTGCATATTTCCGACGAAGTATTTGTTCGAACTCAGTATCGTTCATTGTAAGACACATTATTAGTCTGTATATAAATAACATAGCCAAGGATAGACTATTGAATCTGATAATGATTTTGTACTGCTTTTAGGTAGATGGATATGCTGTAGAATATTCTTATTGAGTTCCGTTGTTAAAGTAGGTGGATACTGAGGTTTCCAATCACACATAAATAATTTTCTTCGGTGAAGTTACTTATTTCAGATAAGATAGTTTATATTCCCCACTCTAATTCGGGTATGCCTGAATACGAGGGTGACGATCTCCCACCCGAGGAGTATGTGCGGGAAAACAAAAACCAACTCCAACGGTTGATCAAACACAGCAACAACGATTTCGTTCGAGCGCTGGCGATATCAGCATTTGTCGAATACGGAGAAGACGCATCAATAGAATCAATCACAGAAGATTTGGAGCGAATCAAAGAGTTAGAGGAGGTACAGTAAAAGATGCGGCTGGTCCCTCACTCCAACTCAGATAACTATCGAGTCTTCCTAGAACCGCATGAGTACGAGACGATGATTGAAAGCGCACCGCGTGATCGAGCAGAGATTGCATTCCAACTTGGTGGAGAATGCTCTCTGAGAAAGAATGAGGTACTTGTGGTAACTCCTGGGGCAATTCAGAAATCCCGAAGCCCTGACGTAGATATCTATTTCATGCGCGTGTGGGGAAAGGAAACACGAAAAGAAAATAGCAAGAAGCCGCGTAAACCCTGGGTTCCCAACTCGTTGCTAAAAGAGATCGAACGATACAGCGAACGGAAAAATATCAGGCCATCAGCCCCACTCTATCCGAGATCCTCAGGAACGCTTCAAAACGATGTCGAGGATGCACGGAAACGGGCAGCCGAGAAAACTGGTGATGATGATTTTCTCAAAGTGACGTTTCACGATTTTCGACGATATTTTGCGACTAACCTGTTTTACAGAGAGGGAGTCAACATCGAATTCATCGCAGCCCTGGGTGGATGGGAGGACCCAGATTATATGAAAGAAGAGTATCTTGACCCTTACTTCGATGATGTTATTGAGCAACACCTAGCCAAGCAAGGGATGCTCGACATCGAGACCAACCACCAGTCTGACTTCGAGAGAGTACTCAACAAAATGAACCAACTGGGAAACCGTATTGACGCTCTTGAGGGAACTGTTGCGGCAGACACTGGGGAGTCCGAATCTAAAGAACCCAAAACCGAAGAGAGCGATGAGGACCACTCGTTAGAAAAGTTCCTGTGACTCTTTTTTGGGTGTATCAGATACACCCGCTACCAACAAAGGAGCTTCTAGAGATTAGAAGCTAGAGGCTCTGTTGAAATCATCAGCAAGTGACACGTTCTGATCTAATTCTGGTCAATACAAGGTTTCTACTTTTCAGATTCCGACGAAGTAAGTCCGTAGTCTTCCGGACCATACTCATCGGTTACTGAC
>Ga0209917_1000091_pt1 | contig 33196 bp, 39 predicted proteins | sample SalPon2_C_H2O_MG_FD_185710 | JGI IMG/M metagenome (GOLD analysis project Ga0209917, IMG submission 185710) | Salt pond water microbial communities from South San Francisco under conditions of wetland restoration - Salt Pond MetaG R2_C_H2O_MG... | ecosystem: Environmental > Aquatic > Non-marine... | reverse complement strand
CTTTATCTCGCAGCGGTGAAATAAGAGTGTCATTTTCTTGGGTTGAACGAACACGACCTTGGATCTGACCCAGTCCATTGGTTGTGATAGCCTCATTGATTGACATTGAATCCGTTGTTAATATTCCCCACCAATCTTTCACAGATTTGACTCCGCTGGTCATCGCAGTCAATCCCATCCATGCTATCATAATTCCCAGCAACAGCCTGGGCAAAAATCCAGTAACAGTCAATACAGAACCACCAGACAGCGTTATGATTGGAAGGGACTCTTCTATAAACATATTTTACACCTTTAGCACCCTACCTAATGGACATATCGAATACACAATTATATGATTGTCATTTATTCTGACCAAGAGATACGATAGCACCGAAATGAAAATTTCCAGAGCTCACTTTTTGACCGTGTTCCGACACATACACTCACCACCGACAATGATCAGAATCACTCAGAATGACCACTGAGTCGTGGACTATACAGTGAATAGAGAATCAGACCAAGTCCAATAATCTCCAATAATCGGGACACCAACGGTAGAATCGAGGTTTGAATGAGCGAAGCGTTGGGGACAAGCGGATCTAACAGTGCGAAGCCGAGTGAAAGTGAAAACGGCACAATAGTGACAAATCCGAGGCCAGCAGCCAGATAGAGCATCCGCTGGCTTTCGTTGCGGCGGTATCCACGGTACGCCTGAAACACAATCATCAGGCCAAGCGTCATTGCAATCAGCGTAGCTGCCACCAACCCTAGATAGAGGCCAGTCTCGATGTCAATCATGGTTAGATGCCCTCCCAAAGTTCGGTGAATCGGTCGGCTGCATCAGTTGGTTCACGGGATACATCGGCGGTAAATCCCGTCTCGTCAAGTTCGATTGCAACTGACTGTAACGTGGCTTCGTAGGTGCTGTAGTGGTGTCCATCGTCATCTAGTTCGGTTCGTTCAGTAATCAGGTCGTACTCGGAGAGTGTATTGAGTCGGCGGTACACGGTGGGGAGCGAGGCATCACATTCCTCGGCGAGTGCCTTCGCTGACTGTGGTTTGGCACTCGTGGCGACGAGGATCGGACGGGCGTACTCATCCTCAAGGACGGCGAGTAGATCCTCAACCGAAAGCTCCTCACTCACAGTACCACCCTCTACTGGAACGGCGGTATAAACATGGGGATATTTTCATGCTCCGAAATAGTCGGGCGACAGCCACCACAGGTCACACTGCTGGTTCGATCTCAGCTTCGGATGATTCCTCAGCGTTGGTGCCTGCCTCAGCATCTGTTGGGTTGTCACCGTTGTCGATATCCGACCGTTGGCCGCCCACAGCTTCGACAGTAGTGAGCTCAGCGTAGGCTCGGGCGATGATAGCCGCCGAGAGCGTCGTCACGAATGAGGTAATCACGATCCCGATAGGGAGAAACAATAGCTGTGAAAGGGAGGTGGTCAGTGTTTCAGCAACACTAGGATCTGATAGCTGGTTCGGTGTACTGATGGAGTTAAACGTGCTCTGGATAGCGATGAGGCCGATAGACAGCACCCCAAGTTTGAGTCGATGTCCGCGAACTATCTCCCAACTTCCACGTAGTGATTCTATGACTGAGCGGTTGCGAACGCTGATCTCATGCAAGACAAACATTAGGTGAATATACACTACCAGTGCGGCACCGATCATGGCCGCGAAGCTTACGACTGATACAAGCACGAGTCCGATAATGCCGATCCAGTCTGGAAGGAATACAATCTGTCCAACAACAAACATGATACCAAATCCAAGAGCTGTGGGAATCAGAAACGAAAATAGAAATCCAACGACAATCACGATCCCAACCAGCAGGCTGGCAATCAACCCGCGAGCAGTGGCTCGGCCGATATTGCCGAAAAGATGTACCTCGGGGATGCGGTCAGTCGCACCGTCGACAAAGGTTCGAATCGCGATTATGGTAATTGGTGTTGTGACAATCGCAGAAAACACAGTAGTAAGACCAACACTTAGCGCAGTCGCCGCGGTTGGGAGTGATTGACTGGTCGGTATTTCGGCAACAGGGCCAAGGCCGACGCCCGTCGAAACCGGGAGTTTCTGTGTTGCAGCGACGGCGACGAGCAGGAGACTTAACAGCTGAGCTCCCCCGTTGAGTCCAACGAAAATCGCACCGTTCCGTGAAAACGTAAGGCGTAATCCGTCGGTGACAGCGGTTCGTAGACGGAGTGGCATACAGGTGATACAGCCGTTTGCTTGATAAACCACCACCGTCAGTTTCACTGTCGGAAACTGTTCTATGCCATCATATTTGGACTCGATAAGCGGTAAAAGCCAATGTGAGAAGATTGTTGCTAATAGTTACATGTTATCGAATGATTTAGACAATATGAAAGTATGTAGATCTCCAACTTACTCTGGCACAGTCGATTTTGCGGCGGTCAGCAGTTGATCTCGTTCGAGCCCTGACATACTGTATCTAACACCGTTGTCTGTCTCCCATCGCACGGAATTAATTTCACTGCTTTCACTCAGATATCCTGTTGTGTTCCCGAGGGAAACTTCGTCGCCGGTTAGTTCAACTCCAGCACGGGAGCTAGCAGTATAGTACACTGTTGAGTCACCGTCCGTATATTGGAGACTGTACGTTGCGTTTTCAGTTGTTCCGTATGTGCTCGCAGTCTCGAAGCTATACTCTTCCGGAAGATCGGGTTCAACAATCTCGAATGGGGCCGCAGATTGCACTGCTTCGGCTGAATCAAACGTCTGTGACGAATACTCCGAGACAGTAGCATCTGCGGGTGCATCAAGTGTCAGATCCTGTTTTGAGACATCACCATTGAATTCAACCTCCTCAAAGTACATCACCGAGGTTGAGGTATCCCCATTCGGTGATTCGTACGTCATCTCGTAGCGTAGTGGATACCAATATTCCTGATCGATATAGGCGGTGACATTTGAACCATGAACCTGGTCAATAGAAATGACATGTACTGCTCGATCTGCAACCGTATCCGTCCCATTGTATGTGACATTACTCCGGTTGAGGAATTGTTCAATCCGGTCAGGGGTAACGCTGCCGCCAGCAATACCGCTCGTTGCATTCGACGTGCTACCATCAAATTCGTAGCGAGTGATCGTATTTTCAGCTGGATCGTAGGTGCGTGTAATCCCCTCTTTTGAGACGGTGGTATGCCCTTCAGCGATCAATGCTCCGCTTCCAGCGTCTGTAACAGTTCGTTTCGTTCCAACGCCCGGAATTTCGATCAATTCGGTTGTTGTCCGCATCGTTTGGTCTGTTCCCTCGTATTCGGAGATTTGAACACCTTCAACTGAATCGATCTTGTCGTGTCGTTCCTGGATGTTTTCAGCGATTGTCTCGGGATCAGGGTCACCAGTTGCGAGCCCCATGCAGCCTGCTGTTATGAGCAACAAAGCTGCCATCCCAACGCCGAGCAGCATTCGATTGTTTTGATGCAACATGCAGGTGCAGTTTCATGGGATGTTTCAATAAACTCAATAGCAAATTTTCTGTTCTTGAAAGCGTGCTGAGGCCCCAGCCATCAATCGACGTTACACATGTAGTCAGACAGCGTAAACGCATTGTCGGGTGTCACCATTCCGACCATCGCATCGTTTCGCTCCTGAAGCTCTGTCTGTCGAGCGTCGATCTGGCGTTCGCTCGATCCCAAGGATGATGAGTTACAGCCTGCCAGCCCCAGTACCGCACCGCTTGCGACTGCTGTCAGGAGACACCGTCGTCGCATCCTATAGCAGGTTAGCGAGGATTTCATAGAGCCTTTGTCGGTGGTGATCGTGCTTCTTGGATTGTCTCCGTGCTCGTAGTTGGTGATAGCGACGAAATTCGAGAGTACAGTGTGATTTCGGAGTACACCCGCAATCGACTGTAGAACCGAGACTCTCTGTTTATCATAGGATGAGTAGTTGGATGAATATTCCAGTCAAAATACCCACGAGTAAGAATGCGAACCCAGTCCGCTGGATCCGTTTTCCATACGTATCTAACTCATAATTACCGAGAAGAATCGTCACTAGTCGGGTTGGATGTTTGAATGGACTAGGTGGCTGTGGTTCGGAGATTCGCTCACGGAGACGACGATATTCTGTGAATGACCATACTGCATATAGCGATATTGCCAATAGCAACAGGCCACCGGCGATAACCGCAGTTCCTAGTATACGGGTAATTCAAAGTCTTTTCAAATCTCGGCTGTGATAGATTTTGCAAGATGAGCAGATTGGACGGAATTGAAATTGAAGAGCTCCAAGATCAACTTGGAACGGCTGACGGAAAGAAGCCGGTTAAGCGGCTGTTGACAGCGATTGCGTACAAACAAGACGACTCAAAAGAGAGATTGGCTGAACGTCATGATGTATCCCTGAAAACAATATACAACTGGCTCGATCGGTTTGAGGAACAACCGATCGAGCAGGCGCCGTACGACGATCCTCGATCTGGCCGCCCTGCGAAACTCACCGATGATGAGAAGGACGAATTCACTGCTGACCTCCATGAGTCTCCTGAAGAATCTGGATATGACCGACAAGTGTGGTTTCCACTTCTCGTTCACCAACATTTGCGGGAACAGTACGATGCCGAATATTCACTTGTTCACGTCCGCCGGATGATGAGAGAGGCCGGGCTGTCGTGGCGGACAGCCCGGCCACGACACTATGAGGCCGACCCTGAGGAAGAAGCCGAGTTCGAAGCAACAATTGAAAAAAAGCACCCGGGTTAATTGAGGAAGATTGGACATTCTTGGCAGTAGATCAGTTTAATAAACGAGTACAGACAGTTCAACGTCGTGGCTGGTATCCAATTGGATCAAATCCAACCATCGAAGTGTCGGGTTCTCGGAAGAGCGTAACTGTCCTGAAGGCCGTCACCCATGAGGGTGACAGCCTTCATTGTTGGATAGCCCGTTGCACGGTTTCGAAATTAGTTCAGTGATATCAAAATACAGATACTCTTAGCTAGAACAGTCACTTTCACTAGACTAGAAGTCGGATCAAAAGTGTGTCCAACACTCGATCCGACACTACCGACGACTCGGTATCGACGCATAAGATTGCCGTTCGAGAGTACCTCTTGGCCCATGGCGAAGTTGCATCCAAGCAGGAACTCCGCGCTGGCACGGCTGTGCCAGCGTGGTACATCGACCAAATCGGCTCCTCAGACACGTTTTACACCTCACTGAACCGAGACCGTCAATACGTCGCCAGCAAGCACGTGATCGGTCACCGCTCTACCCATGACGGCTTCTGGCGACCCGAGGTGGATGACGGCGTCGCCGTCTTCCACCGCAAGGAAACCACCAAAGCCACCCTCAAACACCTCGCATTCAACCGCCCGTCCGGGCTTACTCCCCCCGAAGCAACCGATCTACTCGGTCGCCGCTGCTACCGCCCACTCCGAAAACTCGCCGAGCAACAGGAGGTTCACGCCGCTGACTGGCAGAATACCACCGTCTACACCCACAGCTGGCCGTCCCGACGGGACGACCAGCTGGCACAACGTCAAACCGACCAGCCAACCGATGTGACACCGACTGATCCAGCCGAAGACGGCTACCTCTACCGAGACGAACTCGTTGCGACCTTCCTGTCGGTGGCGGTCTCACAGATCCAGTCCATCTCTCCTGAACGAGCCGCTGCACTCGTGTTGCGGCAGTTCGAGGGCGACTCGTTTGACGCCCTCGAACGCCGCCTCCGGCGTAACCACTCCTTCCGCGAGGCGCTTGACTACATCGAGCCAGAGGATGTCCCAGACGGGACATCCCTCTGGCGAGCGTTCGACGAACTCCACCCGGACGAACTCCGCGACTGTCTCCAGTCGATGTGTGGCGAGTTGCTCGCCGATCATGACCATGCCGGTGAGTTCGTCGTGATCGACGGGACGCACATTGCTGCCTGGGCAAACACACGCGAAGAGATCGAAAACGGCGACGTTGAAGGCGCGAGCTGGGGGAAGCACGAAGGCTCGTTCTACGGCTACAAGGTGTTTCTCGTCGTGGATGCAGCAACGGAGCTGCCGGTCGCCATCACGATGGAGACCGGCAAGCGAAACGATACGGCAGCGTTTGAACCGCTCATCGAGGTAATGAGTGAGGAAAGTTATGGGAGAGCAGTGGGAATAGGAGGTAATGAGTGGGGATCGCCGATTGAAGCTTGAGAAACACTTGACCGAAGAAGATCTGGATCGGTTGCTCAATCAGACAGATGACGAAAAGGTGAGCAAGCGGCTCACCTTCGTCAAACGCCTCTACAAAGGTGCAACACCGACAGAAGCGGCTGACGATGTCGGAAAATCAGAGTCAACTGGTAACCGATGGCTTCATCGTTGGAACAAAGGCGGTCTTGGTCAGCTCACGCCGAACTTCGGGGGCGGCAGGCCCCCGAAGCTCGACGAAGACGAGCAACAGAAACTCCTCGAACTTCTGCGTGAAGGGCAACCGTGGAAATCACAGGAGATTCAGCAGCTGTTGATCGACGAGTTCGACGTTGAATACCATCCAGATTACCTCGGCAAATTCCTCCGTGATCTTGGCCTCTCCTATGCGAAACCACGACCAAAGCGTCCACACCGACCAGAGAACCCTGATGAAATCCTCGAAGAGCGCGTCGACGACGCGCTCGACGAGGACGATCAGCCCCACAACAAACGTGAGGGAGAGGACGAAGACGGGTGGATTGTTGAGGACGATATCTGTACTGATGGCGGTACCGTCCTCGGGTTTTTTGATGCATCGAAGCCACAGCCGTACGATAATTCGCGGCGTGTTTGGTACGTTGACGATCCTCATATTGAACGGGAGTTAGTCAAGACACACGATTCTGCGGTCGGATTCTACGCCCTCAACGGTGAGAGTCTGGTAACGTTCACTGAAAACGAAGAGAAAGAGCAGATTTGCGGGGTATTAGAGAAGATCCGCGAGCAGAATCCCGGCAAGCGGATTCTGCTCGTCTTGGACAAGCACGGTTCGCATAGATGTGAATACACGCGCAAGCGCGCGCATCAACTCGGGATCGACCTCATTTTCATTCCATCAGGCTCACCGCACCTGAATCCAATTGAGCAGGTCTGGAAGTATCTCAAATGGACGATGGCACCGATCGTCGTTGAGAACGAAGGCGAGTTCAAGGGCCTCGTTCAGAAGACTTTCGAGAAAATAACGCAACGCATCAGCTTCGCAAAGAAGTGGTGTGAGAAGTTCCTTGACTTTCAAAAGTTATCTTGATCATTAGTTCGATGAGCGGTACGATACTGACGAACTCCAGGCCGCATTGGCCGATGCCGGTTTCGACAGTCAGGACAACCGCGAGTTCTGCCAAGAGCGTCTTGAGTGTCCGTTGCTGACGGCAATCAATCCCCGCAGATCGTCGCCGTTAGCGACGATCAAGGAAGAAATCAAAGAACTGTTCGAGGAACACGGTGAAGAGATCGACAGTCCCTACGACGCCCTGGAACGGTTGCCACAAGAGCAACTCTCGGAGTACGGCGTTGAGGTAGGGAGCGTCGAGGAGACGTACATTTTCCAGGCGATCAAAGAGCGGATGCATCGACACCTGCGGGCAGGTGTCGAGCGGGTGTTCTCGCGGCTGAAGTCCTTCACCGGGCTTGATCGCGTCCGCGCACGCAAGGAGAACAACGTCGAGACGCACGTGGTTCTCTCGGCGGTCGCACTGGTTGCAGCGTCTCTCACCGCAAAACGGCAGAACAAACCAGGGCTGATACGCTCACCGAGTCGGCTCATTTGACCGTTGGGGAACCTGTCCGAAAAACAGGTACCGCCGCCTGAGAGACATCGCTCTCAGGCGGCTCTCTTTCGTGATCGTATCTTGACTGATCAGGGTGATTCTCCGGCTGATACAGGCGCTTCTATCAAGAAATAGAATATTATTCGGTCAGCACCGCCGATGGGTGGTCAGTTTCAGGTCCGCCCGTCCTGTCCGGCGAACTAATTTTGAACGTGCAACAGGGTATTGGACTGAAGAAAATCTAACCGCCAAACATGGAATACGTTTCTTAGACGCTCTACAGTCCGAATTTGGAGAGAAACTTATTGTTTTTCTTGATCAAGCCTCGTATTTTTACGCCAAAGGTCTCTGGGAGTTTGTGAGTGAGAACCGTTCGACCGAGTGCGTTGACGACACCTCGGTCGAACGTGTCCAATCCGAGAAACTCCAAGTTTGGTATTTTCCTGCTCATCTTCCAGAACTAAATCCAGTCGAAGGCTACTGGAATAAGCTCAATAGCTGGTTCAAGTATCGGCTTATCGAGGACTTGTCAGAGCTAAAAACAGTTCTTCGGACGGGTCTTGACGAAGTAACATCTTCTGGATTTTTCAGCTACCTCTGCTCAGATGATCGACCAGAAATGCTTTGTAAGAACTTCTAATTACACTTATATTATAAGCCAGAATCTTCATCCTGCGTCTCCGGACCGATCCATTCGTGGAGCCCGGTCGTCTTCGCGATCCGTTCCGAACCGGGGAGATACCCTCGCAAAATCAAGCGCAAGAGCGCATATCCCATCACAGAGGCGGACCAGACAGCGGTCACAGCGGTGATCACGACACTCCCGTTTTGCAGTGCACCATACAGTGGCACTCCCGCAATGATCACCGCGACGATGCCGTTGCTCACCGTGCAAGCCCAACACCGGTTCTCGCCGACAAGCGGCTCTGCCCCGGAGTCCGTCATATGATAACACACATTGTCCGGATTATTAAAATGCGCTGCACGAGATTGAAACCACGGGGCAGCATACTATTTTAATTCTGGCCGTATACCTCTGAATACGATGACTGAACCGCAAACCGTTCGGACTCCATCGTGGATGATCCTCGATCCGGATGAACGGGTAGTACTGCGAACCAGTCCTTCGACGAACCTACTCATGGCCGGGATCGTCGTCGGATTCTTTTTTATCATCTTCGTTTCGTTGCCGTTTGTCGTCGTGGGTGCAGTCAACGCGGGCCGACAGTCAACATTCGCGGCTATTGGACTGGTTCTCTTCACCGTTTTATTGCTTTTTTTCTGGATCAACAACAGGGAGTATGCCGTCACTACCAAGCGTATCTCGGTCGCTTCAGGGCTCATTTCAAAAGACGTCCGATCGATAGATATCGAAGAGGTGAACGAGATCGAACTCGAACAGGACCGATGGCATCGCTTATTAAGCGTTGGGACGCTCCAGTTTGTCGCCGGGAGCGACAGTTATCTGTCGTTCAGTCTCGTCGAGAGCCCGCAGTTCATCTACGAGCAGGCACTAGACCTCGTCTAACCTGCGGTACTCAAAAGCGTGTCAAGCTCTTCGAGCGCATACTCGCGTAATTCGACCATGCTTCCTTCAAGTGAGTCAAACGTCTCGGTAGGGACTCCCATCCGGATCTTCAACCAGATTTCCCCGTCTACATCGGTGAATTCCAGTACCTCGACATGTGGTGTCGGATTATCGAACTCAGAGACGGCGAACGCTTGTATCTCCTGTTCTAGTTCGGCTTCGAACGCGGCCGGAACTAGATCAGCTGCCTCTTGTGGGAGCCGGATGTCGTCCGGTAACCGAGCGCACAATTCGACCGCGGCGAGATACGCTTCCGATCCTTCACCTTCGAAACGGGTTGTCGATGGAGTCCGAGCTTCGTTCGGCTTGCCGGCTGTCGGATCGGCTCCCTCAGCCGGTGTCGGCTCGCGACCGCCAGTTTCGAATTCAGGAATATCGTCGACCGACGGTTTCTGCCACTGAGGTTCCTTCGGATCGACGGTTCCGTCTTTTGTGACTTCAACGTCGGCGGTGTCGATTTCCTTGGCCTCTTCGTCCGAAGACGATTCGTTGCTGTCTTTATCCGCCGTTGGATCCCGTTCTTCGTCTTTCATTATTTGATGATGCCTGATTACGCTTCGTCGGCCCACTCAAGTAGCGGTTTGAGTCGTCGTTCGAGTTCCTCACCATCGGGAGTAAGTAAGTATTCGACGCGGGGCGGGATCTCGTCGAAACTCTGTCGTTCTATCAGCCCCTCGCTCATCAATTCGTTGAGACGTGTCGACAACAGTGAGGAACTCGTTACCCCGAGAACTTCTTCAAGTTCGTTGTAGCGTGTCGGTCCGTTTGAACCTAGAACTGAGACGATTGGCAGTGCGTGTTTTTTACTGATCGTATCGATAATCCCGTCGACAGGACAGTAGCAAGTGTGATCGGTATCCGATGTGACCGTTGAGGACGAGCAACAGCCACACGATTCGCCTTCAGACATATGCTCACATATCGGTCCAGCAATTAAAAATCTCTAGCGTGGGACGCGGCTGGACTCCGTTCTACAGCCTATTGCATGTTCGAAATTAGTTGGCCAGACCAAGTCCGGGGTGAATCTATTATGCACTCTGTGCACATCCCTAGCAGTCACTCGTTCTTTTCGGTTCGATATCGCTTGAGAACTTCACGAGTGCGGGCGGTTGAGTCATCGCAGGTCTGGAAGTACGCTGCGAGTACTGCCGAGATAATCTCCGACCGAGTCGCTCCAAGATCATCACACTCATCGACCAGTTCTTCGAGCTTCTCCGCGATTTCTTCAGGAACAGACACGCCAAATCGTTCTGTCCTCATGGAACCACACCAGCCGGGTATGCACGGTGTGCACACATAATATCACCGATACATATTGTCGGAGTTTCCCGAACTAATTTCGAACATTGCAACAGGCTATTCTACGACTATTGATTTCGAGGACAGACTGTCGAAAGTGTAGCAGATTATAGTAGCGATCGGAGGACACTGCACACTCGATCGCACGCCAGCGGTATGATCGATGTGTAATTACCTGCGATGGTTACTATCGATCCACAATCCCGATCACAGGTTCCCTGGATCCTTATCGTGACCATCCGGGTGAATAAAACATATTCCGAAGTACGTACATTTATTAACGTCTGTGTGCTGACTTCTGAAAACTAAAGCGGATTCAGAAAACAGAACATGTCGAGTAATTCAAAACCCCGAGACGGAGACGAGCAAGGTCAAGGCACTCAATCACGACGTGACGTAATCGCTGGATTCTGTGGAGCGGCTATCGTAGGGGTAGCTGGTTGTGCCAGCGGTGATACTAACGGAGCGGACGATACGAGCGACGAAAGCGATGATCAGGAGGAAACGTCGGAGACGGACGAATCGGGTGAGCAAGACGATACTGAGACCGAAGATTCGTCGGTGTCGATACAGTTTTCCGGTCCACAAGGCGCTGCGATGACACTTCCGACACGGCTCATTCGTGACGAAGGGTTTGCCGCCGATCGCGGGCTGGATCTGGATTTAGAGTTACAACCGCCGCCGGCGATTCAGCAGGCTATCTTTGCCAAAGAAGTCGAGTCGGGAACGTTCCCGGTCATGGCGGGCGCACGAGCGATAAATGAGGGTCGTAACGTCAGGCTACTGGGCCCCGTCTGTCGGTCGTTCAACTCTATCGTCGTCCGCAACGACGCAGGGATCGGAAACATCGAAGACCTACAAGACGCGACTCTGGGGTCGATGCCTCGAAGCTCCGCCCCCTGGACCCACTGGGCGGTCCTCGTCAACATGGAGGGGCTCGATCACGAGGCCTATGAGTATCGGTTCTCACCGCCTGCAGCGCTCTTTGGCGCTATCCAGCAAGGGGACCTCGACGCGATTATCGGCGTCGAACCGTTTACGTCTCGGCTACTCGACACTGGCGACTTCGAAGAGATCTACGTGTTCAACGATCAGTGGGAAGAGTTCACTGGCCGTCCAATGCCGCTCGTCGAAGTCGCTACGTATCAAGAGACGATCGACGAAAGGCCATCGGCGGTCAAGCGTCTGATGAACGCGATGTTCGACGCCGGCGAACATATCGGTGAGAACTCCCGGACGGTTATCGAGCAGTACGAAGCAGAACTCGGGTTAGAAACGGAGTCGCAGTTTGAGCTGGTCGAAGATCGCATCGGCCACATCTATCCCGATGGATTCGATGAGGAACTCCGAGCTTCCGGAGCGGAGGTGGTCGAAAGAGCGGCTGAATTTGGCCTCATAGATTCCGATCCCACAGAAACAATGTTCGTTGATCCCAGAGAGCTGTGAGCACTCGACTTCCCGAATTCCTTGGCTCTGTTTATCGAACCTCGCTGCCGACATCCCTACCGTCCCATCTGGTGAGAGTCGGATCCGTCGTCACGTTTATTAGCCTTTGGTGGATGATATCGTTGTTTTATGAGCCATTGTTTCTCCCAGGGCCGGTACCGGTGTTCGAACAAGCTGTCGGTATTCTATTGTACGAAAACTTCCTTACAGAGCTGTCGCTGACCCTGTTTCGGGTTGTTGTTGCCTTCGGTATTAGTCTGTGTCTGGCTGTTGTACTCGGGCTGATAATGGGACTGAGCAAGACCGGTGAGCAGTTCCTCGAAACGTTCATTATTGTCGGTTTGACGATGCCCGCGGTGGCTGTCACGATTGTCATGTTAATGATGCTCGGTATGAACAATACCGCTGCCGTCGCGACGATTGTCTTCGTCATTACGCCCCTAATGACGGAGAACATCTGGGAGGGAACCAAAGACATTGATCGAGAACTGGTTGAGATGGCGCAAGTCTTCAACAACTCGCGTTGGCCGATGTTCCGCGCTGTTATTTTGCCACAACTGATACCCTACATTCTGGCGGCAGCGCGGTTCGGCTTAGGAGCTGCCTGGAAGATCGTTGTTATCGCTGAATTCTTTGGACTTGGGACCGGAATCGGCTCACGAATTAATGAGGCCTTTGAGTTGTTTTCCCTTTCTGGAGTCCTTGCATGGACGCTATCGTTTGTCGTTTTAATGACCGTTATCGAGTTCACGATTATCAAAACTGCCGAACGTCGTCTGACTCAGTGGCGAGACGAGAATGAACGCCCCCGACTCGGGAGGTGCCTTCTTCAGAGTTAAGAATTTAGTTCGGAGAAGATTCGCTGATAGTAGTCCCCTGTTATGTCGTCGGTGAGCTTCCGTGGCCGTGGAGAAGTGATATCGACCGACGCGATGATGTCTGCCGGCTTCTTCGATAGGATCGAAATCGTATCTGAAAGGACTATTGCCTCCCGAATATCGTGCGTGACGAATAGGATCGTGATCGAGTTTTCCCGCCATAGCTCGAGTAGGTCATGTCGTAGTTCCCTGGCCGTGATTTCGTCCAAACTAGCGAAGGGTTCGTCCATCAACAACACGTCAGGCTCGATACAGAGTGCCCGAGCGAGGGCGACCCGTTGTTGCATTCCACCTGACAGTGTTCGTGGGTACTCATCACGGAAGTCGGACAGTCCAACCGTTTCGATTGCGTCGGTGATTCGGTCATCGTAGTTGGATTTGGGTATTTCTGCCCCGTCGAGAGCGAATTCGAGGTTCTCACCGACCGTCTGCCATTCCAACAGTCGCGGTTCCTGAAAAACGAACCCGAGTTGTCCGTCCCCCGGCAGCGTCACGTATCCCTCATCGGGAGATTCGAGCCCAGCGAGAATGTGCAGCAGTGTCGTCTTCCCGCACCCTGACGGTCCGACGATCGTACGGAACGCTCCCGCTGTGACGGAGAGCGATAGCCCCGCAAGAACCTGCAGTTTCCCGCCGTCGCCAGTGGAATACTTCTTTGAAACGTCTACAATCTCGATGCCAGGCATTCGCTCTCGGGAGAGACGGCGTATTAGCTAATGATCTTTGCCCCTGATGTCACAACTTCGGCTACTCTTCAATAATTTCGTAATACCCGTCACCGTACATCCGCCATTCAACGTAGCCACAGGTTTGCCGGGTACACTCAAACTCTTCACCGCGCCTGTCGCCGTCTATTTCACCGACCTTCCGGAGTGGAGCCCCACAACCGCCGCAGATGTCTTTTTTGTTACGAATCGCGTCGTGATCGACGTCGTCCATGACCAGTGTGTAATGGCGACGAGTAAGTATTTTTTCGCTAACAGATCCGTGGAGCCGGTTCGCTGGCCGGCTCTCGAAGGTATCGACTCCCGATACCCGTATCTAGCACTACACGACCGTGATGGTCATCAATTACCTTTCCGATAGCTGCCGCGTTCTCCCCTTTTGAATGCTCCCAAAGTTCGTTCAATACGTTTTCGGCTGACTCGGGCGCGACACCGAGCACTGCCACACCTTCGTTAGCGATCTGGAAGGGATCCAAACCCAGCATCTCGCCTGCACCCTTCACATCGGAGGTTACTGGTACCCGTTCTTCGCGGATCTCGATACCCACACCGCTTTTTTCAGCGATTTCGTTGAGTGCGCCCGCAATCCCCATCCGGGTCGCGTCTTTCATCGTCTTCATTTTTTCACCGCCCACTTCGAGAGCTCTCGCGAGGAGGTCATTTAGCGGTTTGACATCCGATACGAGATCGCTCCCGAATTCGATGCCCTCGCGTTCGGCCAAAAGCGAGATACCGTGTTCACCGATGGAATCGGTAATCAGAATAACATCGTTCGGTTCGAGTCCGCCGTCGGAAGTGACGTGCGGCGCGACGCCGACACCCGCGGTGTTGATCACGATCCCGTCTATTTCCCCGTTTCCCATCACTTTCGTGTCCCCGGTGACGACGGCGGCATCGGCTTCCTCGCACGTAGCGGCCATCGAGTCGGCAATGCGTTTCAATTTCGACACTGGATAATTGGCCTCGATAACCATTGCGCTAGTCAGGGCTCGAACATCGGTCGCGCCCATCACCGCGAGATCGTTGACCGTTCCGGAGACAGCGAGTCGACCGATATCACCGCCAGGGAAGAACGGTGGATCGATGACGTGGCTGTCTGTGGTCAAGACGAGGTTTTTATTACCGAGTGGAACAACGGCGCCATCATCCATTCCAGTGAGGCCGACGACAGCGTCTTCGGGATCGACGAAACCGGACGCGAGTGTCTCGGCAACTAGCTTCCGAGTGGCTTCGCCGCCGGCGCCGTGTTCAAGCCCGATACGCTCGCCGTCGGTCTCTGAATCGAAATCAGACGCATCTGAGGTGTCGCTCATATATCCGGGTGCCCACCGTACTCGTGCCATATCTTGCAGGTCCCCTCACTGGAGACCATACAGGCACCGACCGGATCGTCCGGCGTGCATTCCTCGCCGAACATTTCACAGTCCGTGGGTTCGGCCTTGCCGGACATGATATCACCGCAGATACAGTCATCGGCGAGTCTGGAAGCGCTTTCATTCCGCAGGTGCGCCGTTTCGATATCGAAGCGTACCCGCGAATCCCACTCAGCGTACTCATCCCGCAACACCAAGTTTGCGTTCGGAATGTTGGCGATACCGCGCCATTCGCCGTCCTCAGTCTCGAAGACTTCCCAGAGTTGCCGTTGGGCTTGCTGGTTACCTTCCTCGGTGACGCAGCGCGGATAGGCGTTCTCGACGGCCGCTTCGTCGTTCCCGATCATCTCGACGAGCTTTGTGATACCAGCGAGGATATCCAACGGTTCGAATCCGCCAACGACGACCGGGAGGTCGTGCTCGTCGACGATACCCTCGAAAATACCCGACCCGGTAATGATCGCAGCGTTGCCTGCAGCCAGATAGCCCTGAATGTCCGTATCTGGCATCTCCGCCACGATTTCCATTGCCGGAGGGACATATTTGTGCGAGGAAAGCACGGAGAAGTTTTCGGGTGGATCGTTGAGAATGACTGATGCGGTGGGTGCGGCGGTGGTTTCGAAGCCAGTCGCAAAGAAGACGACTTCGCCGTCCTGGTCTTCGGCTATTTCTGCGGCATCAGCGGCGCTGTAAACTACTCGGACGTCGGCTCCTTCGGCCCGAGCGTCATCAAGGGATTTGGTCGTTCCGGGGACCTTCAACATATCGCCGTAGGTAGCGACAGTAACGCCCGCTTCGGCCAGCGCGACCGCCTCATCTACCTCGGGCATATTCGTGATACAGACCGGACATCCGGGACCCATAATGAGCCGGACATCGTCCGGTAACATCGATCGAAGCCCGAATTTCGCGATTGACTGCTCGTGACTTCCGCAGACGTGCATGATCGTCGCCGGCGGATCCGACAGGTTGGCTGCCAGTTCGGCCAGCTTGTCCGCGATCGCTTCGGCCTTCTCGGGGTCACGGAATTCCAGAGCGTTATCGCCGTCACCGCCCGGTATCTGTCCGGTCGGCCCGGCTGGTGGCGTCTCAGACATCGATATCAAGCTCCTCTAGGAGGTCTTCGGCGTCTTCCTCGTCTGCCGGCTCTTCGTCATTCGCAGCCAATCCACCCGCACCGCCGGCTGGAACTGTTCCGCCGGACTCGATTTCATCCATTACGTCTTCGGCAAGCAGGTCGTCGGGGTCTTCGTTCATAAACGACTCGTAGAGCGCCATCGTCTCGTCGATCTCGTCGTCAGGGATCCGTCTGATGGCAAAGCCAACGTGGTTGAGGATATAATCTCCCGGCTCAACCGGTGAATCCACCGTATCCAGACGCACCTCCTTTTCGACACCCCAGAAATCAACGGTAGCCTGAACACCCTCAACTGATTTGACTTCTCCCGGTACGCCTAGACACATGACTTTGATAAGAAGGTAGTAATACAGATTAAAATAACTACCGCCCCCGAGCACCGAATCGACAAACCATCAGTGACAGGATTATGAAGATGTGGTCACTAACAATTTCAATATGGAGCGGGCGACGATCCGGGTGAACGGCATTGTCCAGAGCGTCGGGTTCCGACCATTCGTTTACCGACTGGCGCTTGAGCACGGGCTCCGTGGGAATGTCCGAAACCTTGGAGACGCCGGAGTCCGGATCAGCGCTGAAGGGGGCCCCGACGCTATCGACGCCTTTTTGACTGATATCAGGAACGACTCGCCACCGCTTGCACGTGTCACGGCAGTTTCAGTAAACCGCGAGCATGCCTCTGAGTCCGCGTTCGAGACGTTCGAAATCGTCCAGTCTGAAGGCGGTGACAGCGGAGGCGGAAGTATCCCGCCCGATACTGCGATCTGTGAAAGCTGCCTTGGGGATCTTCGGGACCCTGAATCGAGATACCACGGCTACTGGGCGACTTCCTGTGTCGATTGTGGGCCCCGCTTTACGGTTGTCGAATCACTCCCGTATGACCGACATACCACCTCGATGGCAGCGTTCCCGATGTGCGATGAGTGCCGGTCGGCGTACGACAACCCGGCAAACCGCCGGTATCACGCCCAAACAATAGCGTGCTGTAACTGTGGCCCAGAACTCCGATACGGATCCGTTCCCGACAATCAGACGACTGATTCGGCTATTCCACAGTCGGGACGGGATGGCTTTCCGGACACGCTGCTGGAGACGGCGACCGACGATGAAGCTATCGAGGAGGCAGCAGCGGCCTTATCTGATGGAAAGCTCGTCGTAGTAAAAGGCATCGGCGGGGCGCATATCGCCTGCAATGCGACGGATGCAGATGCGGTTGCTCGACTCCGTAATAGAACCGACCGTCCTCAAAAGCCGTTCGCCGTGATGGCGCCGGATATTGAAACAATCCAGTCGTTTGCTGACCTTTCGTCGACAGAACGTGATACACTCAGTTCTATTCGGCGACCGATCGTACTGATCGAAGCCACCGGCAGGGGAATCGCTGACTGCGTTGCTCCCGACCTTCACACCGTGGGTGTCATGCTACCCTATTCGGGGATCCACCACCGGCTTTTCGATCGAATCGAGAAGCCGCTAGTGATGACTTCAGCGAACCTTCCCGGACAGCCGATGTTACGGTCAAACAACCGCATTATCGATGGGCTCAATGAAGTGGCTGACGGGGCCCTTCTACACGACCGGCGTATCGTCACTCGGTGCGATGACTCTGTAGCCCGTATCGTCGACGGCGAGCGCTGTCTCGTTCGCCGGTCACGAGGCTTTGCGCCAACCGCAATTCCACTCCCGAATGGTGGAGACATGTCGGCGCTTGCCGTCGGAGCTGAACTCGATGTTACCGCCGGTATCCTCGAAAAACAGGAGTGTTACCACACACAGTACATCGGTGATGTGAATACCCTCAGCACGCTCGTATATCTCAAAGACGCAATCCAACGGCTGTTGGATGTGACAGGACTCGAATGGCCATCGGTTGTCGTTCATGATCTCCATCCAGCATTCAACACAACAGACTACGCGAAAGAATTGGTCGATAACGGCACAGTGACCCGGGCGGTTTCAGTACAACACCATCACGCCCACGCAGCAAGCGTGCTCGCTGAACACGACTGCAATCGGGCGCTATCGCTCACGCTTGATGGGGTCGGATACGGACCGGATAGAACTGTCTGGGGTGGCGAACTATTGGATGCAACCCGGGCGGACTTCGAACGAGTCGGCGGGCTTGCCCCCGTTCCGATGCCGGGTGGCGATAAGGCCACGACGCATCCGGCGCGACTCACAGCCGGGATATTGTATGCGGCGGATCCCGATCGGGTCGAAGCAACACTCGAACGACATGACGTGCAGTTTCCGGGTGGCAATAGAGAGCGTAATTTAGTCATTCAGCAATTGGAAGCTGACGTCAACACCCCGCAAACGAGCAGTGCAGGTCGGTTTCTCGATGCGGTTGCGGCCCTGTTGGGCGTCTGTACTCGCCGAACGTACGAAGGTGAGCCAGCGATGAAACTCGAAGCCGCTGCTGCTCGAGGCTCATCCCATACGCTTTCGGCTTCCATCTCGAGTCTCGACGGACGGAGTGTGATCAATACGCCGCAATTGTTCACTGAACTGGTCAGCCTTCGATCCGATGGGGTGTCGGTTCCGGATATCGCTGCAACGGCACAGGAGACATTGGCGCGGAAGCTCGCTGATCTCGCGATTGAAGAGGCCGAAGCGCGAAACTGCGAAACTGTTTCATTATCAGGTGGTGTCGCGTACAACGAACACATCGCTGGCCGAATTCGAGACTGTGTCAGTAGCGCTGGGTTAGCGTTTATTACTAACAGACGTGTCCCCCCCGGTGACGGCGGTATTGCTTATGGGCAACTCGCTGTCGCCGCTGCACAGTCTAGCCGCTGACAGCTTCCTTACGGAATCATCACGCCGGCCGATATTATTTGACCAGATTGTTAGCCTGACGGAACCCACACGTCGTTGACATTTTCACCAGAGTAAATAAAATCGACTACCGGTGTGTCGCTCAGTTTTGCCGCTGGAGTGTCAGTGTAATCGGCGATTGTTCCATCGGCATTCAGCGCCGGCCCTCTCGCCCTGGATCGACATCAATGGCATCCACAGGACATACGTCGACACACAGCATACAATCGATGCACTGTGACTCATTGACCGGGTCAGCTTTTATTTCGCTTTCCGAATGGCCTGGTGTGTCCACCCATTCGAATACGTCGACAGGGCAGTCCTCGAGACAGGCGCCGTCGCCAACACAGATGTCGAAGTCGACGGCAACGTGTGTGCCGTGGATCCCCAGTTGTTCCGGTTCGTTCACCGGTCCCCAGACTGTATGCCCTTCATGTCGCTCGGCAACTTCACGGGTGTTCTCAGAAGTCTGTGAATCAGCAGATCATCTCTGGCGTGTCCTTGGTGAGGTGGTGATTCCAGTTGACGGACTCACTGACGATCGCCAACAAAACAAGGTCACAAACGGCACTGAACCGATGGCTCGGGTGTATCTCTATCAGAAGATCTACGACCTCGCCCAGAGCGAGGTCGCAGATCGTCTCGAAAACCGACCATCACTCCTCAAGACACTTGATTTGGATAAGGCACCGAACCAGCAATCAATCTCGTACGTGTGGACACAGTTCAGTGAACAGACAAAGCGGACGCTCAACGCCGCAGCTGTGGGCATCGCACAGGAGGCCGTTGACCACAGCGTTGTGCTGGAAGCACGTGTCCCAATTATCCCGGACGAAGACGAAATCAACGAAGACAGCGACGAATCGACGGTAACACGTGAGCACATTCGAAAGCAGGGTACCAAGATCGTCGAGCTCGCCCGAAGGCACGCCTTCGGCGAGTTCGACTCTCACAGAGCCGATAACAGAGTTTACGAGGACGAACAGATCCTCGATCTGTTCGCCTCGGCATGCCTCACCCAAGGAAGCGCCCACTCCGAGGGCGAAGCTGGCTGGTTTCTTGACGAGAACGACACCTGTGACGACTCAACGTTCCTCCGTGTTATCAAGCAGTTCGCAATGCCAGCTGATCAGGATGTGTCTGTCTCACTCCAAGAGCAACAGATCGAGGATATCGTGGCGTTCACCGAGGCGTTCCGCGAGTATCTCATGGACGCGTTCGATACAGCGACCGAGAACGTGCTCCAAACGATTCGCTATGAAGATCCGTTCGACGACCGCCACGTCGTGGCGGCCGTCGATTTCACACATGTTCCCTACCACGTGTGGCCGTGGATCGACAAGGACGAAGAGATTCCAAAGTCGACGTACCCGCCGATGGTCAGCGGGTACGTCGACGACGGTGAGTTGAAACACGGCTACACGTTCGCAACGATCACGATCGTTGGGAACGACGTGCCGATTATCCTCGGGATTGAGGGCGTCAAAGAACACTCAGACTGGGAACCAGCCGATGCCCCAGCTGACTCGAAAGCAGACGTGGTTGCGCGTCTGCTTTCGAGAGCCCAGCAGTACGTCGATCTGAACGAAATCCTGCTGGATCGTGGCTTCTACGCGAAGGAGGTGCGAGCTGAGATTGACGGTCGTGACTTGCTGTACACGATGCCAGTGCCGAAGTACGAGTCAGATTACGAGGCCATTGAGAAAATCGAGAGCAAAGACGGGGTAGACGCAGCTGTCAACCACGACATCCCCGTCGGAATTGACGGGGATGTCGATCATACTGCAGAGTATCTGTACGTTCCAGCGACCAGTGACGACGCTGACGGAGAGTACGCCGTGTTCGTGACCAACCGCGATCACGTCGATCCCGACGAGATCGCTCACGTGACGAACAGCTACAGCCGTCGCTGGGATATCGAAAACCAGTACAAGTCGGTGCAGTCGTACCTTCCGAAGACCTCTTCAACGGACTACCGAGTGCGGTTGTTCAACTTCACGTTCGCAGCATTGCTGTACAATCTGTGGCGACTCACCGACTTTCTGGTGAAGGTCGGCATGGAGCAAGAGATCAGGTCGCCGCCAGTCGTGACCGCCAGGACGTTCGTCCGGGCGGTCGGCCACTCCCTGCGAAAAGCCGGGTGAGAAGGGGGATTCTGAACCGGTTGCTCGCCTGCGGCAAGCCGCAGGACTCGCGGTCTAAGCACGGTACTAGCTGTTCTCTCCTCACCCGACCGCCTTCTCTCGCCTGCCAGCAACCGATGCATCGCATCTCCGTGAGAACATCTCAATCTCCGTCTCATTCGACCGCTATTCGTTTGTAGCGCTTCTATATCCCGAAAACGTGATCTGCACGTTTTCGGGATCTCGATTTCTACCAACCACTAGCTTGCTGATACTTTGTCTGAACGGCAGTACCGTGTGACGAAACAGCTATGAGTTCGATAACGTTCTGAACCAATCGATTTGACGACTAATGTGACGAATTGAAACCTCTCGCTGCCGCGCTCAGAACTACGATGAACTCTAAACGGATGTCGGCAGTCAATGACGACGCCCCCGCGCTCGCGGGGGCGATCGTCTATCACGCTGGAGAAGCCTGGGTCGCGTCGCAAAACCGTTTAATCTGAGTTACCGTAATTTACGGTAATATTACCGTAATTTCTGGAGAGAGGGTGAAACGCCAGTAGATCAGTGTTAGAGCCGCCAAACAAACTATTCTTCAGGAGCTACAACAGGACTCCACTCTGTGAGTGAGCATAGAGAGAGAATTCTAAACGACTTTGCGACGCGACCCATCGATTGAGAGACACCCCCACAACAAGCCCGCACCCGACTCCAACAAGAAGGCCAAAATTATAATCAAGCGGGGCAGCGACGGTCGCTACTCCGCCAGCGACGACCGCTGTCGCAGCGCTGGGCCGCCCCTCCAAAATCGGGAACAAGAGGGCGATGAACACCAAGGGGAGAACCAATTCGACCGGGAACGATTCCGGAACACCAATGCCCATGCCCGCACCAATGATGGTTCCGAGGGTCCAAAAACTCCAGAGAGCGAGGCCGCCGCCAAAATAGTACCAGTGAGACCGGCCTGCTTTCCGCTCGGGAAACCGTGACATCAAAAGTGCATAGATCGTGTCGACGAGGAGAAACGAGTAGACGACCTTTTTCAGCCACGAGAGTGACTGAAACCTCGGCGCCATCGAGGCACTGTAAATCGCAAATCGCACGTTGATCAAAACGGCTGTCACCACAACGAGGAAGATCGTAGTGTTGTCCGCCATTAGGAAGATAGCGGCGAGCTGTGAGCTTCCGGCATAGGCGAGCGCAGACATCACCGAGATTTCGATCGCGGTCAGGCCGAACTCGACACCGGTTATTCCGACGATTATCGAAAACGGGACGATCCCAGTAAGCAGGGGTAGGGAATCCTTGACGCCGGCGACAAACAGCGAACGGCCTTCGTCATCGGCTCGGCTCTTCAGCAACCGTCTCATTAAACTCTCTTGGAGGGAATGCGGCAAGTACTCACTTGTATCTATCTTATCGCCTATGTTGGACGGTCAGTTCGCTGTTCGCAAACGCTTTCAGAACCGTCGTTCGAGATACAGCGCGTGGATACACTACAGGTGGGATAAGATACGGAGATTCACCTGCATCTATAGACTGGGTTGATCCGACTAGCCTGCCAGTCTTCCAGCAGTTGATCGACTGTCGGAGTCGTCAGTACTGCGTCGATGGCGTGAATGACACCATTCGAGGCTTCGACGTTGGTCGTGGTGATGGTTGCACAGCCATCGAGCGTGGTCCTGTTGAGTGAGACCGACTCGCCGAGCAGCGTCGCTATTGACCGGAAGTTGGGCTAATATTTTTATCTTGGCAGTCAAATGGGTAGAATATATGAAAATAGCGGTCTCAGGAAAAGGTGGCTCTGGGAAAACGACGGTTTCCGGGACGTTATCACGTGTACTAGCTGCGCAGGATTACGATGTGTTGGCGATCGATGACGATGAAAACCCAAACCTCTCGTTGACCGTCGGCATTCCGCGTGAAAAGGAAGTGCCCCCGATCCCTGGGGACTTACTGCAGCGAGTTGAGTCACCGAGTGGGGAAACGGAATTGGAATTGGTAGATTCTGTAGAAGAGATTATCAACAACTACGGCGTTGCCGCCCCGGACGGTATCCAGCTATTGAAAATGGGAGAAGTTGACCATGCTGGTAGTGGCTGTATGTGCAGCGCCCACTCGACAGCCCGTGAGGTTCTCTCGAACATAGTCGAGAAACGTGAAGAAGTAACTATCATGGATATGGTCGCCGGGGTTGAGCATCTGGGTCGAGGGACGACTAAAGATGTGGACATCCTTCTTGTTGTTGTCGAGCCATATTACAAATCACTAGAGACAGGGCGTCGAACACGAGATCTCGCGGAAGAACTCGGAATCCCGGAAATAAAAGTTGTCGCCAACAAAGTTCGCGACGATCAGGACCGGGACGCTATCGAAGAGTTCTGCGAGAACAACGATCTTGAGATTACATCTGTTGTTCCGTTCGACGACAGCATCAGACGGGCCGACCAGCAGGGAACAGCCCCATATGATCACGACAAAGAAGCTCCGGCAATGACTGCTGTACAGGAAATGGCCGAGGACTTGGTTTCAGAGCACGCCTGAACGCGTAGTCAACGCGGCGCTCTCAGAGCACGCCGTGCCCGGTTCTTCGCCGTCCGAGGGCCATCTCATCGTTTATGTTCTTCGCCCGCATACGGCATCACAATGAGCGGTGATCACCCCAACGATATGACGCTGGTTCTGAAGCGGGCCGTGTTGGAGCGTCTGGTTGATCCCGCCCAAGCAGTAGAGGACGCAAAGCGATGGACTGAATACATCGGAATCACCGCGGATAGGACGGCAGAAACTCAACGACCAATCACCGAGGAAAGAGAACTTGACGTCGATTTCATCGGCGAAGATCTGATTTCAGATCTCGCAACGGCTCGACAGCGGTTCCCGACTGAACGGCACGTTCTCATCGGCGAGTCCGACGAAGATCGTAAAGCCGCACAGTCTCTCGGGGTGGAATATTTACCGATCACCGAAGCGGCCGACAAAGCCCAGTGGGCCATTCAGTCTGAAGACCGGTAGCTCGTCTCAAGTTCGTCTAAGACTAGGTTGACTAATCGATCAAAACGATCCGAAACAGCCGGACTGAATTCTTCGATCGCATACCCCCACGAATCGTATTCGGGTTCGATATCGATCACCACCGAACCACTCGGGAACTCGCCAAGCGCCTTCGTTATGATAACTACGTTTTCGATAGTATTGCTCCCCATTGCGCACTCTGCGATCCGATTGACGATATCATTCTCCGGAACATCGATCGATTCGGTCGGATACGTGTGAATCGCTCCCGGATCGTTCGATGGGGTTCCGGTGTTCAGACCGTCACCACGCTTTCGAGCACCGACGATCACGATGTTTTCATACTCACCTTTCGTTATCGTCTGGTAGGCGGCGATGGGCGTATGACTGCAGTCTGCGACGGCGACCTCGGGAAGATCCCACTCCGCAACCCGGTCGGCTATGACGTTCCCCACCGCGAGGTCACTCAAATACGGATATCCCACACCGACAACCAACTGTGACGCGGTTCGGTCTCCGGCGATAAGACCAGCAGCAGTCCCATACGAACGACCCTTGCTGTACCCGTGGCCGCTTCCGCCTGTCCGGTGATCACTTATTTCACGGCCACGCTCCGCAGCCGTTTGTGGATCCTGACGTGATAAGTCCTCGCCGTGGTCCATGGGCTCAGTCGTCCGCGAGCATCTCTCGAAGCGTGACTTCAGCTGGCTTGTTGTCTGAGTCGTACGAGCAGCCACACGTCGTCATCGTTACGTTTTCCGTGATGACGTCCTGTCCGCCCGGCGTATACATATGGACGGTGCAAGGCATACAGGGGTCAAAGCTTCGGACGCCCCGAAGAATATCGATAGCAGAGAAGTCTTCCTCTGACTCGAAGTCCTCAAGTATCGGCGTATTCTTTGCGCCCACCTCGAACGGCCCCGACTGACCGAACGGTCCAGTCGGCGAGGAGTTCCAAGTGCTCGGCGTGACAATCTGGTAGTTGTCGATGACACCGTCCTCGATGGTGAGATGGTGGGTAAGGAAGCCACGGCCGGCCTCCCAAAACCCAACGCCGCGGTGAGTTCCGGATTTTGGGATCGAGAACTCGTTGTGCACGGCGTCTTTCCCGTCCTTCAGTAACTCTAGGGCCTCGATAAAGCCGGTATAACAAACGAGCGCGTGGTGAGCCAAGGCGTAGGCTTTGCCACGAAGCCGCTCGGCGGCGTTTAGACGGTCGGGGACGTCCCACCGGAGCGTCATTTCTTCTAATTCCGCCTCCGGGAGATCGAACTCGATGCCGTCCCCTGTCGGGCGGATGAACGGGTTGTCTACCTCTTCGGCCAGTGCCGTGATCCAGAGCCGCGCATGGGGGCAACACTCCATCGTGTGTCGGTCCCATCGCGGTGCCGTACCCCAGGTGTATCGATCACGCCACGAGGTCCCCTCGGGTTTCGGGCGCGTCTCTTTGTTCCATGGGTGATACGGGCTGAGTGGGTCGCCTGCTGGTGACGTCTCGAAGGGGACCGCCTCATCCGTCCAATCCTCGTAGTAGGAGTGATCGACGAACTCCTCCATACCGATATCGATCTCGGTGAGATTCGTCGTCACCAGCTCTCCGTCGATGATTACACCGGGTGTCGCCAAGCGGGCGTTGCCCCATTCGTCCGCGTCCTCGTATCTCGCGTTGTAGACCTCGGGATCGTCGTAAACACCCGTTCCGATCATATTTATCGGGTGTTCCCCGACGTGCTCGAATCCGGGCTGGTGTTCAAGCATGAAGTCCATCAGGTCGTCCCAAAGAAAAGCGATCTTCTTGGCCCAGTCGAACATGTCGTCGAGTCGGGTGTAGTACTGCGTGAACGAAGATCGCGAGAGTGTCGTCGTCACACCACCGGGAGCGATCGTTGACGGATGGGGGTATTTTCCCAGCATCAGCGACGCCATCTGGCGAGCGTCTCGGGTTTTCTCAAGCGCTGATAAGTAGAGGTCACCTTCCAGCGGATTCAGCCCTTCCATGATATCTCCGATCGTTTCGTATCCGTGGATGGAGGCATGGGGGGCAGCCGTGTCGCGCGCCGTAGAGAGAAGGTCGGGGTTCGTATCGGCCATCATGCTCGCCGAATAATCCGGGCCAGCCAGTAGATGGAGATGCAGCGAGTTATCGTAAAGGAAGGCAGCGGCCTGGCCCATGTTCCGTGCCCAAACGCCCATCGGTGGCGGTTCGACGGGGAGCGCCATTTCGAGTGCCATCGATGAGCAGATCGAGTGGACGGCACCACAGACACCGCAGGCCCGACTTGAGAGGTCGATTGCGTCTCTGGGATCACGTCCCTCTAGAATAACTTCATAGCCGCGAAACAGGGTCGCCTGAGCGTGCGCTTCCCGAACCGTTCGGTCCTCCAGATCAACGTTTGCGTGGAACGCTAACGATCCTGCAACCCGCGTGACCGGGTCGATGTCGATATCGTGGAACTCCTCGTCGCCCGAGTCATCCACAGACGCAGCACTGTCTTCTCGAAGAGCGCCGCCGTCACTCTGCGTCTTACCTGTCATCTCTTCGATACGCTCGGCTGTCGATTTGTGGGCCTCGTCGATGTAGAACGACTCGTCATCCACGAGTCGGTATGATCCATCTCCAGTCCGTTGAAGCGGTAAGTTCTCAAACATGTTCTGCTGGATTTTCTGATTCCGTCTGCCTCTCGTCTGTCCTCCGATTTTCGCTGGGAGCCTCATTCAGGCTATCGAGAGCCCGTTCCGGTAGCTCTTCGACGACTGCCTCGAACCGTGATTCTGCGTCCAATCCGTCATCGGAGACTGTGACGTCGTCTAAAAAATCGGATGTCGTTCCGGATTCTGCTTCCGATAGCGTCGCCTTCCCTTCGGCGTCGAATTCGACGGGAATTTTGTCGAGACACATGGTTCAGTCATCCCCCGCTCCTGGACGACGCTCGAGCCCTCGGTCGGGATCGTAGTTTGCCCCCCGTTTTAATTTCCACTGGTAGAGCCGCTCGGTGATTCCGCCGGATTCGTCCCACCGGGTGGACGTATCGAGCTTCTTCATCGAGTTGCGTCGAAGTCGGGACATGATCCCACCGAGTATTTTTGAACTCGTTGTTGAAATCATAGCGCCCGGTGCCTTCTCGAAAAACGGCGTGAACTTATCGGGGAACCCCGGCATCGTACACCCGATACATTTCCCACCGACGTTCATGCAGCCGCCGACACCGTCGAGATTTCGTCGGGAGGGCATATTGCACTTCACCGTCGGACCCCAACAGCCCTTGCTGACGAGACACTTCTCGCTGCCGTACTCCTCGGCGAAAGAGCCCTCTTCGTAGTACGCTCCTCGATTGCAGTTCCGGTGGACAGTCTCTCCAAACAGCCATTTCGGCCGACCGAGCTCGTCCAGCTCGAGCGGCGGTCCGAATCCCCCGATATGTAACAGGAGGTGAGCAACTGTTTCGATAAAATTGTCACCGACTGGCGCACATCCTGGTACATTGATAACGGGTAGATCAAGCTGACTACGATAATCCCGGCCGAGATAATCCATGGTGCCCATCGCGTCCGTCAAGTTTCCTTGTGCCGCTGGGACACCCCCCCACGTGGCGCAGGTTCCGATTGCGATGACGGCAGCGGCCCCCGGCGCAAGGCGGTCGAGCCAGTCGACCATCTTGACCGGTTCACCGTTCTCGTCTTTACCCATCGAGATCCAGTATCCGTCCCCGTCAATGAGCCGTTCGTTCGGAACGCTTCCCTCAACGACGACCACATAGGGGTCACGCTCGCCAGCCATCGCGTCGCGCATCCCGTCGACATACGCTTTCCCGGATTCGACGGCAAGTTCGTGATGATGGAGGTTTACTTGCGGGAGGTGTGGCACCTGTCCACGGAGGAGATCCTCAATACCAGGATCTGTGGCGCCGAGCGTAGCCACGGAACACCCGTCACAGCCCTCCCCCGGTAGCCAAAAGACATCGATCGATTCAAGCTCCTCGGGTTCGGTGTCTTCCTCTGTGCTTGGTGTTTCTTGCGCGGTACTCATAGGCATGGTTTATTGTTTCTGCATATTAGTTCTATGGGGAGAGGATATCTCCTGATTCCGGTCGTTCAGGTTGCTTACGCGGAAAGCAATTCGTCGACTACCTGTTCGACTTGGTCAGCGGCTCTCGGGACAGCATCTTCGATCGGCCCGCTCAGTTCATCTGAGAGTTCATTTGTTGTTGTCGGTTCGCAACCGATGAGGACCACGATTTCAGGGAGCACTCCCAGTGCCTCGCCGAGTACGAGCACTTTCGCCGGATCGGTCTGGTGCATATCCGCCGCGAAGCTCGCCACTTCCCGATCGGAATACTGATCGACGTCGGGGACAGACGCCCGCTTGACGGAGACCGTCCCCGGTTCTTCGCCCGTTTCCATCGCATCGACGAGAACGAACGCGTCATACTCGTCAAGTAGCTCTTGGGCCATACTTACCCCGGAGATACCTACTTCGACAACGTCGACTGTCTCGGGAAGATCGCGGGCTTCGAGAACTTCCGCCACGGCGACTCCGAACCCGTCGTCACCGCGCAACAGATTGCCCATACACGCAACGAGAACGTCCATGCACGGGAACACGAGTCCCCGTCGTATTGATACTTATGACCTGACCATCAGGGTGCTCTCCTAGCCAGTCCCCGTAATGTCCCGGAACAGCAGTCACGAGCGGCAAAAGACCGGCTCAATGGCCAGGATATCGACAATAGATTTTTTTATATCGTCTTCGAGTAGTTTGTATGGGCACCGGTTCCCGGGACGGATCTACAGAAGAGATGCGCCTCCGTGATGAGATACTGGAAGCCGGATACTGGATGCTGCGCGAAGAGCGAATCGAATCGTCGATCGGGGCTAGTGACCTTCAGGTGTTTGTTGGTTCTACCGGCGACAGCATCGAGTCAGCGTTCGAGCGGATGGCATCCGACGGCTTGTTTGAACAAGTAGGGGACGGATACGATCTAACGGAGCGCGGAGAGTACGAGGCCAAGCGGCGATTTGTCGATTCGTTCGGCGACCTCGAGGAAGGCCACAATCACGTCGAATGCGGTCCCGACTGTTGGTGTCACGATCTCGACAGCGAGGAGGCGTGTCACACCGAACAGTTATAGATCATAAATAAGGTTCGACCGAAGGATGAAACAGTATCAACCGAACCCAACCGGCAACTCATAAAACAAAGCCAATATCGTTCGAACTCGTGTCAGAACCAGATACTCTCTACGCGTTTCCCCAATTCCAATCGCAGCTCTGTACACAGGGTGCCCTCCGTGTATCGGACGCGTTCGATTTTGAAATCGATGGCCTCGTCTATCACCACAGAGGGGCTCGGATCCCGGGCTACGAAGCGACGTTTGTCTGGGAAGAAGACAGCTTTAGTCTGGAAATCGATACGGTCGGAGAGAGGGAGGCGTGGGTGGTCTTCGACGGCGAGGCGGAATGGGACGTGTTCGTCGGTAAAATAGGTGGAGAGCCACCGTTTCTTGCGTGGATGTCGGATTCGGAGTTCGATATCGAAGAATCCGACGTGATGGAAAGTAAATCAGAAGCGATGAGTTACGGTCGGTTCTCTTTCGCCTGCTACGTCCATCGCGGTGAGTCGTGGCAGCCGAAACACCGACGTGCACAAATGAAGCAGATACCGTTCTTTTTGCACCGTCCGGACGGGCGAACCGTCGCGCCTGACGACATCGAGTCGTATACAGAGGCGATCCCGCCGGAACTCAACGGCGGCGAGCCCCCGGATCACATCGGTGTTCAAAACGCCGTCGTCAAGTATCACGATTGAGTCTCGATTCGATTCGATCGCCAGATGGTTCGTGTACTCGGCACCCTCCGAATAGCTGACCGACAAGAACAGACCCAACAGAGCGACGACCTACCGCTCGGTCTGAAGCGCCGGTTTGATATCGAGGACTTTCGACCCATCAACGGCGTCGAGGCCCCTGACACGCAACGTAGCGCTGTCAACCTCGAGCAGTGTGCAGGCACAGATGCTCAGTGGATTCGGGCGGTTCGGCGACCGACGTGCGAACGCCCCGATACCGTCTCCACTGACGATCTCTGTTCGGTCCGCCAGATTCGCCCAATACACGACGGTTATGCGTATTGTGTTTTCGATCCCACCGAGCGCGTCCGCGTACTCATCAAAGATCTGTATTTCAGCCTCGGCGTCGTCGGCGAAGCCTTGATGCGGGGCATCGCTGGGAGCATCGTACGGCGTGTAAGCGATGCCGACAGGGACCGAAACCAGCTCAGTTGAGTGGTCCATCATCAAAAAACATTATTTGGTGTTCAACGCTTGACTCACTCACAGTCGACGACCGCACACTGCACGCCGGCCGGTGTTGGCGACTCAGTCAGCGATGTGAACTGTCCTGGCAAAAGCGCCATCGCCAAGCCCGCAAGCGTCTGGAACCAGTGTTGGAACACGACGTGTAATGCGACGCCCGCGTAAACCGGCAGCGCACCGGATGGCTCTAAGGGTACGGTGAATAGTTTATTTACCATCGGGGTTCCGACGAACACGTTTACCATCCACAGCACCGACAACACCCCGAGAACGCCACGCCCGAGGTATCCTTTCCAGTTTTTCGCCTGCATGAACGACATTCTTTCAGGAACCAGCGCAATGCCGATAATGTACAGCGAAATGATCGGCGAAAGGAAGCTTACGATATCGCCCCACTGAGCCGCCGGCACTTCGACACCGAAGATCACGAATTGGCTGAACAGCCACGATACTGCGACAACTAGTGCGATCAGTTGGAACGCTCGCCAGCTGATCCCGATCTGCTGGTTTTGTTTTGACATGGGTTGCAACACTCAGTTGTACTGACTTCTGTTTTCTGAAGTCAGCCACGGGTATGATCGTTCGCAAGTTTCTAAAATCATGTGGTTAGTTCACGAACGGCTTGAAAATGGCTGTTTAAACCGGACGGCTGCTGTCGTATCAGTCAGCTCGCTTTGAGCAGGCCGCTCGGCGAGTTACGAACGTCGGCGCCTATACGGGTAACTTGAAGTCTTTTCAAATCTCGGCTGTGATAGATTTCGCAAAATGAGCAGATTGGACGGAATTGAAATCGAAGAGCTCCAAGATCAACTTGGAACGGCTAACGGAAAGAAGCCGGTTAAGCGTCTGTTGACGGCGATCGCGTACAAACAAGGCGACTCAAAAGAGAGATTGGCTGAACGTCATGATGTATCCCTGAAAACAATATACAACTGGCTCGATCGGTTTGAGAACAACCGATCGAGCAGGCGGCGTACGACGATCCTCGGTCTGGCCGCCCTGCGAAACTCACCGATAATGAGAAGGACGAATTCACTGCTGACCTCCATGAGTCTCCTGAAGAATCTGGATATGACCGACAAGTGTGGTTTCCACTTCTCGTTCACCAACATTTGCGGGAACAGTACGATGCCGAATATTCACTTGTTCACGTCCGCCGGATGATGAGAGAGGCCGGGCTGTCGTGGCGGACAGCCCGGCCACGACACTATGAGGCCGACCCTGAGGAAGAAGCCGAGTTCGAAGCAACAATTGAAAAAAAGCACCCGGGTTAATTGAGGAAGATTGGACATTCTTGGCAGTAGATCAGTTTAATAAACGAGTACAGACAGTTCAACGTCGTGGCTGGTATCCAATTGGATCAAATCCAACCATCGAAGTGTCGGGTTCTCGGAAGAGCGTAACTGTCCTGAAGGCCGTCACCCATGAGGGTGACAGCCTTCATTGTTGGATAGCCCGTTGCACGGTTTCGAAATTAGTTCAGTGATATCAAAATACAGATACTCTTAGCTAGAACAGTCACTTTCACTAGACTAGAAGTCGGATCAAAAGTGTGTCCAACACTCGATCCGACACTACCGACGACTCGGTATCGACGCATAAGATTGCCGTTCGAGAGTACCTCTTGGCCCATGGCGAAGTTGCATCCAAGCAGGAACTCCGCGCTGGCACGGCTGTGCCAGCGTGGTACATCGACCAAATCGGCTCCTCAGACACGTTTTACACCTCACTGAACCGAGACCGTCAATACGTCGCCAGCAAGCACGTGATCGGTCACCGCTCTACCCATGACGGCTTCTGGCGACCCGAGGTGGATGACGGCGTCGCCGTCTTCCACCGCAAGGAAACCACCAAAGCCACCCTCAAACACCTCGCATTCAACCGCCCGTCCGGGCTTACTCCCCCCGAAGCAACCGATCTACTCGGTCGCCGCTGCTACCGCCCACTCCGAAAACTCGCCGAGCAACAGGAGGTTCACGCCGCTGACTGGCAGAATACCACCGTCTACACCCACAGCTGGCCGTCCCGACGGGACGACCAGCTGGCACAACGTCAAACCGACCAGCCAACCGATGTGACACCGACTGATCCAGCCGAAGACGGCTACCTCTACCGAGACGAACTCGTTGCGACCTTCCTGTCGGTGGCGGTCTCACAGATCCAGTCCATCTCTCCTGAACGAGCCGCTGCACTCGTGTTGCGGCAGTTCGAGGGCGACTCGTTTGACGCCCTCGAACGCCGCCTCCGGCGTAACCACTCCTTCCGCGAGGCGCTTGACTACATCGAGCCAGAGGATGTCCCAGACGGGACATCCCTCTGGCGAGCGTTCGACGAACTCCACCCGGACGAACTCCGCGACTGTCTCCAGTCGATGTGTGGCGAGTTGCTCGCCGATCATGACCATGCCGGTGAGTTCGTCGTGATCGACGGGACGCACATTGCTGCCTGGGCAAACACACGCGAAGAGATCGAAAACGGCGACGTTGAAGGCGCGAGCTGGGGGAAGCACGAAGGCTCGTTCTACGGCTACAAGGTGTTTCTCGTCGTGGATGCAGCAACGGAGCTGCCGGTCGCCATCACGATGGAGACCGGCAAGCGAAACGATACGGCAGCGTTTGAACCGCTCATCGAGGAGTTCGATGAGCGGTACGATACTGACGAACTCCAGGCCGCATTGGCCGATGCCGGTTTCGACAGTCAGGACAACCGCGAGTTCTGCCAAGAGCGTCTTG
>Ga0209917_1000089_pt1 | contig 33837 bp, 22 predicted proteins | sample SalPon2_C_H2O_MG_FD_185710 | JGI IMG/M metagenome (GOLD analysis project Ga0209917, IMG submission 185710) | Salt pond water microbial communities from South San Francisco under conditions of wetland restoration - Salt Pond MetaG R2_C_H2O_MG... | ecosystem: Environmental > Aquatic > Non-marine... | reverse complement strand
AGTCCTCGATGCTTCCGTGGTAGGTATTGAGGACTTCTCCATCTACCTGCCCGACGATATCGCGCATATTTTCGTGCCACTGTGGCATGCTCTCGATCTTCTGCTTTGCCTCCGTCGTGTGTTTGGCCAGCGCCAGATACGTTTGCATGGAACGTGTAGAAATATGACACTACCAAATATAATATTTGCGGTACTCGTTTTAATAACACCGGCAATACACCTCGTCAAGAGGATTAACTGAATGCTGAGGCGGATAAGATCAGTGCACCTCCAAAATCCAAAATGATACTTCAACCGTTTATAAGCGATGAGTGAAAGACCGCTAGTAACTGAGCACAGCAGCGGGCTATTCCCCGACAAACTCGTGATACTGATCAAGTATCCGTGAAACGCGACGGCGTTTTCTCCCGGCATCCATCTCAGGCCGATCTGGGTCGGTGGACTGCTGGAATCGTCGCCGGACAGACGTTACTTCCTCAAACAGTTCGTCGTCGATGATCTGATACTCGTCGACGTGTGCATGGACATCTGCAACATCATACTCTCCAACATAGAGTTCATTTTTTAATACCTTACCGACGGCATACGGTGTCCACTCCTTGGACCGGCACTTGGGATCGTCTCTTTCGTTCAACTCGTCTGCCAACTGTGGCATTGACCGTACCTCGAGATAGCGGTTAAAGATGTGTGTAACCAGCGCTGCCTCAGGCTCGTTTACGACGAGCGTATTGTCTTCATGGAGTGAATATCCAATAGGGGGAGTTGCGTTCGGCCATTTTCGCTGTTCAGCCATCGCCTGTAGCCCCATCTGGGAGCGTTGCTTGATCAGATCGCGTTCAAGTTCTGATGCAGACGAGATATTCCGGAAATTGAACCGGCCCGTCGGGGTAGTTGTATCAATATGCTCGGTCACACTGTGGAGCCCGACATCCCACTGCCGGAGGTCAGCCTCTACTCGTACCGCGTGGATCAGACTGCGTGAAAACCTGTCAAGCTTCCAAACAACGACGACGTCAAACCAGCCTTGCTCGGCCCCGTGGAGAAGCCGTTGGAACTGTTCGCGTTCTGTGTCTGCACCGCTGACAGCTTCATCCTGGAACGCATGTGAAACAGTCCACTCTAACCGCTCGCATCGTGACCAACATCGCCGGACTTGCTCGTCAAGTGAGTACCCTTCCTGTTGGCTATGTGACGATGTTCGAGCATAGATGGCAGCTGTGAGGTCATCGGCCGTTTGGGCAGCCGTCATCCCGCCTAACGCTGCCCCGTCGTCGTTGAGTGTCATTGTTCAAGCACCTCGCGAAGGTCGCCAACCCGGAGACAGATTGTCTCTGGAGTGACTCCAACGAGGTCTGCGACCGTCCGCTGTGTAACAGCCCCCTCTGCTGCAAGGTAGATGGCTGCCCCAGCGACGCTCGCAGGGTTGCTCCCCGGTGGTGGGCCGCTATCGGCTTCATGAAGGATAGCTTCTGCGTCCGACTCAACACCGCCGTCGAACTGGCCGTCAGTACAGAGCCAAGCGACATACGCTGCTGGGTCACAGATAGAGAGCTCTTGATCAAGCTTTGCTTGATACAGACGAGTGTACTGCTTGACTCGAGAGGCATCACAGTCACTGGCTTCAGCCACTCGGTCAGCAGGAAGTGGCTGTTGTAAACTACGCGTCCCGACGCAAATTGCGGATGCAATCATCGCCGCTGTTGACCGGCCATCAGTAATACCAGCTATCTGTGCAGCCGCGTACTTTTCAGCAGACGCTTCACGCGCTTCTGCCGAGAGATGGAGCTGATCTCCAACTGTTTCGAGGTGTTCAAAGGCGGTCGCGACCTGCTGCTCGGTGCTATTGCGAACGGTATAGTGCTCGGTCCATGACGCCGGGGTGTCCCCGCTGCCTGCGCCGTTACGAAACGGAGCCGAAGGGACCGAAGCGTCAGTGTCGGCAACAAATCCACAGGTTGTACAGACGCATTCAGAGCGTCCTGAAAGCGTCGTGAGCGACTGGTTGCCACACGCTCGGCAGGCAGTTGACGATTGGTGAGTAGACGTGTCCGACATTGTGTGACTCGTTATGTCCCCCCTCGCGTTGCTGGACTAATCGACACGTACAGTATCTCAACCATTCTAACGATTGTAACACTTCGATGTTCATTACTAATGGCTGATTGAGGGTGACTGGACGCTATTGCGTCTGCTAACTGGCGGTTCCGTTGAAGTAGCTAAGAGCTGAGAGGCTCGGCGTGCGAGATATAGAGGGTGAATAAAGCAACTGAGCACCGTTACGCGCAGTTATATCCAGTGATGAGGTGTGGGGGCCATCCTGTGGCGATTCACTATGGTCAGACGTCCGATTACGAGACCGAGAACATGTTCAGATCTGACTGTACGGTGAGGCTTCCCCATTCAACTTGGTGGTGGCAGCTCACACAAAGAGTGATGAGGTTTGACAGTCGGTTCGCCGCTTGATGATCGTCGAACGACTCGTACGGGACAATATGGTGAACCTGTAATTGATCCTCGTTACCACAGTGCTGACACTCGTAACCATCCCTATCACGAGCCTTTTCGCGCTGTCGTGTCCAGTTCGGACCGCGGTAGTAGTCGTCGTTGTCCTTCCACCGCGGGTGGTTCTCACCTGAGTACTCTCTTGCCCGCCACTCAACCATGCACTCCTGCGAGCAGAATCGCGTGCTTTCTTCCTCGTATTTTGTCGCTGTGTAGATGTTTCCACACCACTCACAGGTACACTTAACCGGTTTGTATTCATTCGGATTTCCGTGACCGGTGTAGGCTTTGACCTTCCATGCAGCACTACACTCACGGCTGCAAAAGCGAGAGATATCCCTCTTCGCATGCTTCTCGTCGTACTCCTCACCGCAAACTTCGCACACAAGCGTCACCCGACCATTCTGATGGCGCTCTAGCCCCGCAGCATCCTGTAACTCGCCCATCCCATCGAAGTGCCCGCGGATGGCGCTCCACGTATATCCGCCATAGTCGTTGTATTCCTTTTGGCTCGGCGTCTTTCCCAACTCGTCAGCAAGGTCCTGATAGTCCTGGATTAGTTCATCGCTCGTGACCGAACTAGGGTGATCTTCGCCCTCCATTACCGGTGGATCGGGGTCACGTGTGTCGATGTCGTGGCGGTGGAGCCAATCGCAAATCGTGACGTCGGAACAACCGAGCCTATCACCGATATCGGCCATCGATAGGCCCTGGTCAAGATACAAGCGTCGTAGTTTTTCTTTGTCTCGCCACGGTGACTCAGCCACACTCGTAATATGAATGGCTAGACACATAATTTCGGCGGCACTCACTTACTCCGGTTGGGCGGTCAAACGTGGACATTTTCACGATCTGACTGCGAGCATCAAGATTACTATAATGCGCCGCCGCGTGGTTAGTCGAATACACGCTGGTGACAGTACGTACAGACGGTGAGTAGGTTCCCGAGATCGTTCGCCTCAGCAGGGGTCTCAAAGTCATTAATCCGGATGACGTGGTGGACAGAGAGTTCTCGTCCATGGATGAGCTTGCTCGCACCGTCAGTTATGCCACAGAGGATACACTTGTATCCGTCGCGCTCTCTGGTTTCCTGTCTCTTACGCTCCCAGTTCGGCCCGTAGTACGGCTCGTAACCGTCCTTCCAGTTCGGATGTGACTCACCGGAGACATTGTTGGACCACCACTCCCCCTTACACTCACGATCACAGAAGTGGTGTTCACTTCGGGTTGCCTGTGCAGGGATGACTTTCTTATCCTCGCCGCACCATGAACAGGTGACCGTGACCCGCTCTTTCTCATGGAGTTCCGACGGATTTGCACTGTAGTACGCACCTTTACACTCCTTATCACAGAATTGATACTCGTACTTTTTGACTCGCCACCTCGGACGAGAGAGTTCGGCATCGCACCATGCACAGTCTGCAGAGAGTTGACTGTAGTTCGGATTGGCCTTGCCTGCTCTGTTTTCGGACTTCCAGTCCGCCTCACATGAGTCGCTACAGAAATTAATCTCGTTGATGTGTGACGGGAATCGCTTCTCAGTCGCACCACAGTAACTGCACACCGCAGTCGCCTTCCCGCCATCCCACCCTGGCCCGCCTTCATCCCTGTACGCCTCAGACTGCCATTTGTTCTTACATTGGTCAGTACAAAACCGTCGCCGTTCGGCTTCATCAGGTGGAAGCTGCTTCGTTGAACCACATCGCTCACACTCAAACTCAACTCGCTCTTTAAGAGTCAGTGACCGATCGTCATGTACTGTCGTGTGGTGAATCTTCAATCCGTGTTTGGTATCAAAGTTATCCTTTCCGCACGTCGGGCAGACGATGGCAGCAGAGTCTTTTGTTTGCTCAGCGAAGTTATCTCCCATCTCGGTGAGCTTCATCTGCCGCCGATCGTTCATCTCATTGAATATTAGCCCGAGACGACTTTAATTACAGGCAAGAAGACACTGCTCTATTGAAAATGAGGTACGGCAGCGGGATCGCTCGATTTTGAACCCGTAACTCACTGGTTTTCGTTGAGGAGAGGCGGTGCTTTCTAATCACTTCTGCCGATGCTCGATGTGATCATCTTAAACTGAATATATTTTATCTAATTCTATCGGGAATAATGTTGAGCAAACTACGTTGAGATCAACAAGCCTCCACGTCTTCATTCGTTTTCAATAAAGCACATTTTCCCATTGCTCTATATTTTTCAGGTACGCCCGATCTGATGGTGAAAATATACCTCGGTCGCGGTCTGTTGAGGCCAGACTGTTAGCAATATAACCCATGTATTTAAATTACATAATAAAATGAATGGAAATGTACATACTACTGACACATTGAAATAGAGGTTTGCTACTTAGCAGTAAAATAATAAAACACGCCAAGATAGAATATATATGCCAACTGGGACAGAAGAAGTTCTACAGGAAAGACTCTGGAGCTGGCTTTCTGCTTCTGGATATAGAGTGGCTGGCGAGGTAGATACCGGCAATGGACAAATTGATCTAGTAGGAGAAAAGAAAGGGACATATGTGGGTTTTGAGGTGAAGACGATATACGGTCTCTGGAGCCAAGCAGGTGTTTCTACTACAAAAATAAAAGCAGCTTTAAAGCAAATAAACAGATACGCCAAAACAGAGAATTTCAATAGAATATACCTCTGCTGTGAAGAAAACAGCAGAATACGCGAGAGCATGAGCGTTGCTGCACAAGAAAATCGACAAATATCAAATATTGTGGATAGGCTGGGAATGATCGAGATCAGCTTACATCCAGAGGCAGAGACTGGTATAACAAAAGAGGCTGAGCCACTAAATCAAAGCAAAACACCGTCTCTTTCACGAACTAATGAATCGTGGGTGCAACATCAAGTATGGGAATGGGCGAATAGACGGTACCAGTCTGTCACAAGAGAGGGACTGCTTCCGAAGGACAACTACGTTGATCTCAGTATATTTGAGGGTGGCAAGGACATAACAGATATATTTAAAGATCAAAATACCTACTCACATATCGGCGTTGAGGTAAAAGGCGATGATTTTTCATTAAGAGATGATCTTGAACAACAATTGTGCAGATATATTAATTCTGGTGGCCTAACTCATCTTTATTTAGCGGTTCCAAATAAATGTATAGAGCAAGTGAAGGATATCATACCCGAACTTGGGCAACAAAAGCTGTCACAGGATTCAGAGGATTCTACACTGTCCAAGCTTGGCCTAATATCAGTAGATAAGAATGGAAATGTTAGCATTGTACGAAAACCGGATAGCTTAGAGATGATATATGACAGTATCAGATGGAATGTTGATGAATATGTTCCGGTTGGTTTGGGTAGCCGACGTATAGGATCAAAAGAAGAGTTCGAATCAATCTCACACTGGCTCTACCACAATCATAGGGTATGAGCAGAGAGAAGCTACAACATTGAGAGAAGTTGTCAGTAATGATTTGCTAGAATAGTCGTTATGAACTTTATCGGGTATTGAACTAACTATGTATTACTGAAGCAGAATGATAGCTCATCATATCGCCCCAGTAGACCCGGAGACCGAGATCATGTATGGAGCCTGTCGTCCCGGATATCCGGCGACCGAGCCAGACGAAACAGATGTCGCGGCTTGGTTAGCAGCAATAGAGAAGCATAGGATCAAACGCGTGTGTTGTCTGCTGTCAGCAGACCAACTACAGCTGTATGACGACCTTCTCGACCAGTATCAGAGCAGATTTGGGTCAGATCACGTGCTCCACGCGCCCGTGCAGGATCACGCACCAATCTCTTCGGCTCTGTTCAGCGAGCAAATTCGACCGTTTCTCCAAGAGTCCATGCGACAGGAACTGCCAACTGTCGTACATTGCTCAGCAGGGATTGGCCGGACGGGGCAAGTACTCACGCTGTGGCTAGCGCTTGAACATGACTATGACCTAGAGACAGCAATCCATATCGTCCGCAATCAGCATCGTGACCCACTCGAGTCGGTTGATATTAACACCTTCCAAGCGATGTACGAAGCGTTACAATAACGCCTGAATATGCTCTATTGAAAATGAGGTACGGGTGAGGAGCGGGTTTTGAACACGGCGAGCGACTAAAGGGAAAAATTCACACGCACTGCATCAAAACCATATGAAAATAGAACAGTAACAGCACGATGCCACGCCGCCACCAGACTCTCTGGGGCGTGCGAGTTGAGCCCTGCTAAGCGAGAAACGCAGGTACCGGCTCCCACGCGTCTGGCGCGAGCGTGACTGTCTCAGGCCGGATCACCGACCCAATCTCGACGCTCCCACGGTGAGGGTCAACTCTCGCAACCTCAATCGTTCCGACGCGACTGAGATGCCGTTCCACTCGGGCTGCCGAGACGTCGGCATTTGATAAGACGGCAACCACTCCACCATATCCATCCTCAAACGCAGTCTCTAGCCGGTCGCGGAGATGGACGGCCGAAGTCTGATAAACCACTTCGATCACCAACTGGATCGGCTCTCGGATCAGGACATCCGCGACGCGATACCCGGACGGCGGGCCAACGTGTGTCTCCACATCGATCGCAACGTCCTGTGGCGCGACGGGCACCATGTTGCAGACGTGCCGGCTGATCAGTTCTTGCCCCACTCGATGATACTTCGAGCTGCCGCCTGTGGGCAGACACGGCGGCCCCTCCACGTGGCTGAAGTAATCGAACTCGTCGCCACCGGCTGGCTCGTACGCGAGCGACCCGCCACAGAACAGACACTGGTGGGTGTCACTCGATACGGCTATTTTGGGATCGCAGTCCGGCCCGGTGACGACCCGGTCGTGACAGGTATCAACCGCGATGAACATCCATCTCCTCCGTTATCTGTTGGATGATCTGGTCACACTTGGTTTCCGTCCGCTCGGTGAGGCTGATGACCAGTGACTTTTCGTGTGGGGTCTCATCAACCGGGGAGAGGGATTGCCGGAAGAACCTGAGATTTGATTTGAGCTGCCGGACTTCGTTGAGAAGCGTCAGGTGGGGGTGACCGCTTGCGGCGTCACCAGCAACAACATCTCCCCCACCAGCCGACTGGGGCAGCTCTGCTCCGGACGGCCCGGGTTCAACCGTCTCGGCACCGGCCGCTGTGCTGGCGCTTCCTCCATCCGACGTCGCATCTAGGGTCTCGGCGACCGTATGCGTCTTCGTGGTCGTCTCCGTGGCGGTCTCGACGTCGTCCGCTGTCTGCCCGTCAGTATCGGAAGTTTCCTCTGTCGAGGGTTCGTCGCCGGCCGGCTGAGTCGTCGACTGGCCGGCGTCTTGGGTCGTCTGACTGCCCTCGGTGTTCTCATCATCAGCCGATGGGGCCGGTGGGCTTGCCGTCATGACCCCGTGATCGTCAGTCGGTGCTCCCCAGTCGCTGTCGAGTCGCTCGGATCTCGTAGCCGCTTCGGCGTCACCGTTCTGCGTAGCGTGTTTTTCTGCTGACAACCCCACGTCGATCGGGATGTCGTCGAGATGTCCGCTCTCGACGAGGTCTTCTAGATGCGTCGCAGGCAGCTCGTCACGCACGATTGCAGCGAGTGTCTCTCCCTCGGCCTGCCGGTCGCTAAAGTCGTCTGCGAGATACTGCCGGCGCTCCATCACCTGTGGCGGGTAGCTCGCCGCACAGCCGACTCGGTCAGCAACCTCGGCAATTGACGCCTCCGGCAGCGTGAGGTTCGCGATGATGACCGCCTGCTGGAGGACCGGAATCTCACTGAACGACTCATCAGTCGGCATTGACGACTCATGCGGGTGATAGAATGCATTGAGTGCACGTCGGACCGTCCAATCGGCTGGTGGGTCACGGTCCGTGTCGGCCAACTCCTCTTCGATGAGGGTAATTAAATCTGTCCGCGTGGTGACATCTGGATGGTGGGCGGCGACCAACACGGCGTCCGTGCGTTTTGAGGTCATATCGTCTGGGAAGTCAGCACGCGTGAGCGTTGAGGGATCGACTTCGTCGGGGTGTCGCGTCCGATGGTCGATGACGGTCCCGTCGTCGTCAACGACCTCGATCTCACACTCGGGCATGAGCCCGTTGCGATTGGCGTGCTGGTCGTCGTCAGCCCGCGTCACGTGCACGCGTGTGATCAGTTCATTGTCGTAGACGGTGCCACAGTGTGGACAGCGGTAGTGTTCGGTTGTCATTGCTGGATGTGCGGTGATCGAGTGTGGTTGGTTGTACGATACTGCATGGCGGTCGGTGTGGTGTCGTGTGGACACATTGGTGGCAGTGTTCTGATCGAGTGGTAACTGGAAGTATACGTTCCGTACTCGTTGTTAATCGGTCATTTCGGTCATGGTGTCTGGTGGTGACCACTGCGTCGTCTGCTCTAACCTCCACAGCAGGCGTCCGAGATGAAGCAGCAATAGTGCGAGCTCAAACTGTGGGCCGGGCGTGAGCTGCTGACACTCACCGTCAACACAGACGACGTCCCGTTCGGACAGCGCCGGCACGTGTGTCTGCCGCATCGACACGATAATGTTCTTATACGTATCCCACGAGACGTCGTTCACCCGACTACCATTGAGTTCGGCGGCGACCTGCTTCGACAACTTGTGGACGTCGTGTGGGGGGCTCTCTTGAGACATGAGCAACAGCAGATAGCACCGCCGTGGCTGACGAAGGAGGTGATATAGGCCACACAGCTCTGATGACACCGGCTGGATGTGGTCGCTCATTGCGTGTCCTCCTGATGGGTGGAGTTGCTGCGTCGAGAGCGATCACCGGCACTCGATAGGGTATCAGCGTGGACGTCACCATCCTGAGCCAATTGCGCTCCCTGAGACGGCTCTGCTTGAGTTGCGTCACGACTGGACGAAGTTGCTTGTGTAAGTATGCGTGCGTCCGTTGATCTGGGGGGACTCTCGACAACTGGCTCTGGGGCCAGCAAGACTCGCCACGACGACTGAGTTGCCACATCACTACACTGGCCAATACGGCCCGTTACGATGAGTTCGTCAACACCCCTAATGAACTCGGTTGGGTGCGCGTGGGCATCTGCTCCACACATCACGTACCCTATGTCGAAGTCCAAGACGCCGACTGCTCGGTAGGCATACGCGGTTACAGCATCGCCTTCTCGGAGTTCACGCTTGCAGACTTGACACGCTACTGTGTCCCCTCCAAGCGTCTGTTTTTTTAGCTGAGCTATTGCTTCAATTAGTTTCTCACCGACAACGTCTTTGGGTCTCTGATTTAATTTTGTCATGGGTTCTCATATCGGTGGGAAACCCAGCCCGGGTGTCACTACCACCCAGGCATTTGCTGCACTGCTATACCCGTGAGGGCTGGGTTCCACATCCATTATGAGTATTCATATAGGTAAATGCCTTTCGGATATCTCATAATGGATCAGCGAGTACCGTTAGGACTAATCAGTATGGTCAAAAATAGGGTAGTAATGCCTGGCCGTGATGAAGAGACGGGGCGTTACACCGGCCAGTACTCTGCCGACGATTTTCTAGCTGCAATTAGTGAGCAAGGTGGACTAGCGGGCACAGGTGAGATCGCAGATCACGTAGGGTGTGCACATGATACGGCATACAAACGTCTCCAAGCGATGGAGAGTGACGGAGCGCTTTCATCCCGTAAAGTTGGTAATACGCTGTTATGGGAAAAAACAGACGCGGTGCAGGATTGAATTTTTCTGTGGTCATTGACCGAGCAATGCTCTTATTGGGTCCAATTACTAGACGTACTGTCCAGCTTTGAGCTAGACTTTCTACTTGTAGGTATTTGCTCTCATGTTAATCAACAAAACGGTCTACTCATTCTCAGTTATTGGTCAACAGAATACTACGACCAGAGTCAAAACGAATATACTCTAATATGCGGAGTTTCTTGTAAGCCGGTGGGGAGAGGCAGACGTCGCCGATGATACCATACAAATGCTTTCACGGATTAATAAACTAATCTATCTGCAGGGTGTCCAAGTGCTCTCGCTCCTGTATAGCCGTTCAGTTTTCTTAGTAGTATTGCTCTTCCTGCTGAGCAGATGCGTTATGCTGAGAACGCTACGTTCTACCAATCATACTGCAGTTCACGCGTAAGAAGTATTCATATAACCCCAAAAGTTGTTTGTCTAATTGAGTGACCGGAATTAGCGCAATAATCACGAGCATCGGTGGAGGGCAACCATCTCCTGTATTAGACCATCAGATAAAAAATCTCAACTTCAATCGCTGTAACCGAAATATATCATATTTTTACTACGCATATCATTCAATTACTAACGAGGGACGACCAGGGATGTTAAATATTTGTGAAACCCGCTTCCGGTCAAGCGTGTCGGGATCGTTGTACTCGTCGCATCCGTACTGATATGTACAGAGCGGACACCCACTCTCACAATCGCACTCGTAGTGTCGCTCTACGAGTTCCATTGCGTCGTCGAAATTTTTGAATGTACCTTCGATGTCCTCGATGAGCGTCCGAGTGATTTCGGCACCCCCTTCCTGGGCGTCGAAAATGTATATGGCCTCATCTTCGATGCTCTCGGTGATCTCGCGGATGTCGACGCCACCGAGGTACTGGAGGCTCACTCGAAGGGCGTGAGCAAATGTGTGAGTCTCGACCTTATCAGCGAGGGAGAGCCGGATCCCTTCCGTGGGATAATTGTATCCGAGGCGAACGAACTCTGACGGATCTTCGAGGCCGTTCGGGTCGTGTTGTGGGTCCTCGGTACATCGCGCGCGTTCACCCGATCGCGTCACGACACCAGGACACCCCTCAACGCCGCACCGTTCGAATAGCGTCGGGCGTGCGTCGACGGCTCCGTTCTCGTATTTCGTCCGATAGCTTGTCGCATGTACGAGCACCTCGAGGTCTCCGTACTCGACCGTACCGAGATTGTTTCCCTCACCGTCCTCCAAGGTGAATGAGCGCTCAACGTCGAACGACAGCACGTCGGTGTCACGATCAGTGAACGTGGACTGGACTGGCGAGTCGTCAGTCTCATACATGTCGCGCGCTTGTAGATCACTATCTTTGCCGAGGGAGAGGTCCTCCAAATACGACTCGACAGAGTCTATGACTCCGACTTTCCGTGGCTTGGGTGAGTGTTCCGAGCCACACTGATCACAGGATTCGCGAGCGTCGGGATAGCTTGTGTGGCATGTGGGACAAACGAAATCCTCAGCGAGGTCGGGGTTACCAGAGTCAGTTAGCATTTCTAGCAGTTCCTCTGACTGGAAGTCGTCGTAGTTGACTCGTGTCGTGACATACGTGCGTCCGTTATAAAGGTAGGCTGAACCTGGGTGGAGTTCGTTGATCGCCATCCGCATGTCTCGACCCCGGTCGCTCCCCGCGAGACGCTCCCGTTCGTATCCCTCCTGAACGAGGGTCAATCCAACCGACGTCGAGATGTTCCGCATATTGAACGCGAACTTGCTCTGGCGAGAGCTACGGAGGAAACTCACGTACTCCTCGGAACGCATATCTTGGAGATGGTCGTTGAGTACCGACTTTCGCTGGCTGAGATCGTTACGTTCACTTCGGAGTTCCTGTATTTCATCGTCGTCAACCGCACTTCGGAGTTCTCGGGTGATTTCGATCTCACGCTCGGCAATCTCGTCTACCGTGTCGAGGATATCGTCTGTGTATTCGCCGAATTGCGTCACAAAACGAGCACTGAAGTTGTCGATGGCATCGTCGATGAGCTCGTTGTATTCCTCCACGGCAACGACGATCGTCCCCGAGCACTCCTCGTCACAACAGTCCGTCGGATGGTCGGTGGCGTCGTACTTCAGGCCACATGAGCGACAGTAGGCATAGTCAAGCAGAGACTCTAGGAAATTCTTTAGGTTGTCACGGTAGTCGTGAACCACCGTCTCGAGGATCTCCAACTTTGGTCTCCGAGTCTCCATCTGTAGTTCTTCGTTGGAGAGGAATAGCAACTGAGTGAGTTTGCTGTACCCCTCACCCTTCGAGAGGTCGGTATCGTAGTCGTCACCACCTAATACTCTCGTCTGATGACCTTTCTGTTTGACATCCCAATCAATCGCGAAGCGTGACGCGATGAAGTCGAAAACCGCCCAACTGAGCGACACGCGGAGAACTTCCTCGTTGTGCTCGTTCAGGGGTACGTCCTTCGGGTCCGTTTTGATCAGATCGGCTGGGTGTTCATAGTAATAATAGTCGATTGGGTTACGTTGGCTCACACTGTGAACGAGCGCTGACTTCGAACTCCGACCAGCACGTCCGATGCGCTGTAAATACGCGTTCATGTTCGGTGGAGTCCCGAACAACAGCAGTGAGTCGAGCGCTCCAATGTCGACGCCGACTTCCATCGTCGGACCAGATGAGAGGAAGTGGGGATGGTTCCCCTCCTTGAAGAGGTACTCGATATTCCGCCGCTTCTGCTTGGGAGTGGTCCCGAGATACACTTCGCTCCACAGCATCATCGGAGAGGAGTAGTCGATGAGGAACGCACGGTGGTTGTACCGGGGATTGTCCAATTCCTGCTGCTCCTCGAATGAGGTTCGGAATGGAACGCAGTCGTCGGGAACCGCGTCAAACGACGATTCAAACGTGCTGAACGTGGTACCTTTGTCGGGATAGTAACTCAACTCATCGTTGACTCCGGCGACGGTGAGTTCGAACGCGGACGGTGAAAGGGAGACGTACCCGTCATCTGGGTCATAGTCGATGACTCCTTTGTCGTCCATTGTCGTTACGGATCGCCCGACGTCGTCACGATTCAGTTCCCCGTGGACCGTGTCGACGTTGACATTGTTCCCCTCTTCAGCTAATATCCGGATTACCTCGTGCTCGCCCCCAGTGAGTTCGATGTCGGGGTCCAATCGCATGTCGAGAATCCCGTCGCGCACGAGTGGCGGCTCACGCTCACGGAAACGACCACCGTACGTGTGCGGGATCGCCCGCCGGAACATGCGGTCTTCAAGCGCTTCATCGGCGTCCCAACGACGCCGAGCCCTACCTTTGAGCCGCTGACGGAGGTTTACGGTACCCTCCTTGACATCACGGAGTGTCGAGAGAGTGGTCTCTATCTCGTCGAGTTTCTCGCCGGATGTCGCGAGTACAGTGTCGAACGAGATCCATGACTGGCCCGGTCCCTGGTTCGAGAGTACTCCGTCAACGAGAAGTTGATCAACTGAAGTGTCCTCCTCTGGGTCGTTGAAATCCCGTCCCAACTGGTTCATGTCACCGTGCGAGTCCGAGAACGACAGCATCTTCGCCGACCCGAACCCCTCATCGTCGGCGACGCTCCGAAGCAGATACTGCGACGTCGTCACTGCGAGATTGTTCGGACTGCGGGTCAGTTCCGTATATCTGGTACCTCGTCCAGACACGCTGTAGCTCGTTCCGGAGTGGTAACATGGAGCCGCAGATCGGAAGTCGGTCGGACTGCGGAGTTGGCTCGATGCGTCGATTGTGAGGTACTCTTGGGGTTCAACGCGCTTCGATTGAAGAGAGGGGTCGGCACATTCACAGGAGGCTCTCGTGGGGCCCTCAAAGCCACAGTTATTACACTCGACCCTGTCGAACACCTCGAACAGACCTCCGCGGACAAAGGTCCGAGAGTTACAGCTACACATTGACGGCGGCGAGTTCTCGTAGAACCGCCTTTTACACGTCTCGTTCTTACAAATCCACGGAAGGACGTGTGTATTGGTAATCGTTGCGTCACACGAACAGGTGACACTACCGAATCCGACGCCGGTGTTCGTCTCTCCACAGGAGTGGCAGTCGACTGCCAGCGGGGAGGCGACCATCTCGAAGTCGGAACCGTCGCATTCGTCACAAGCAAATGACACGGAGACCGTTCGCTCACACGATGGGTTCACGCAGGTCGCTGTCGACTCCCCAGTCCTGACCGTACGGGAGCCGCAGGCATTGCAATCGGTCGGGGGTGTACGTTCACGACGAGTGGAGCACTCTGTACACTCCAACAGAGGTGAGAAAGTAACCCGTGTCGCCGGGACGTCGTCGTTTCGAGCAACTCCACACCGTTGACACAAGTGTTCGTTGTCCCAGTTACTACCACCGTGTTCTGTCGGCACGTAGGGGTCGAGCTGGTCACACTCGGGACAGTACCACGCGACGAGCGCCTCCTCAGCGCCGTGGTTACAGTAAGTCGAGCGGGTGATAAACCCGCCACCACACTCAGTACACTCGTCTCGTGGAGATCGGTATACCGCATTACAGGTAGCACAGGCATAGAACCCGTCGACCGGCCACGAGAACATGTGACTCCGGTTCTCCAATAAGCCCGAGAACTCGCCTAGCGTCCGAAAGTTGCTAAGCAACCTCTCACTCTCACTGCCCGAGAGTGAATATTCCGACTCCAGTTTATCGAGGATCTCTCCCCGGGTCTGTGGTCGATCATTCAGTTCCGAGTGTAGATACTGGATCATCCGACGCGTGTCGTCCTCGGGTGACTCTCGAGAGAGGTAATTAAACAGTAAGTCCGCGACAGTGTCTTCGAGGATGTTGTTGTCGAGTTGGCCGTGCCCCTTTACGACGAAGTGGCTGGGTTGGAGCGACTGTGGTGTCGCTTCCTCGTGCCGTGCCATTTCCAGTAACTGCTCCTCAGATATTTCTTCGGTCAGTAGAGAGTCAGGCGGCGCTTTCGGTCGCTCAAACGTCAATTCACGCGGGTCTTCACCGACGTGTGATATTTCTTCGGCACCGCTCACCTTACGGAAAAGCTCTTCATGATTACCGACCGTTGCGCTACTCGCGATTACTTGGAGGTCATCCTCGCCGAATCGGTGTTCGCGCAGGGTACGAAGCCGCTTAACGAGCCACGAACTGTAACTGCCGAAGAGACCGGTGTACGTGTGTACCTCGTCGAAGACGAGGAAATCAGGTTCGTAGATAAATGTGTTATGCTCGTCAGGCGCGTTGACATTGAGGGACTTCAGGTTGATCGTGTCGGGGTTCGTTAACACGATGTCGACATCTTCCTGTAAGACATCTTTTTTTGTCAGATGAATGAATTCGAGTGGAACGTCGTCCTCACACATCGGCTTCTCCGGCTTCGCGACGAACCGTCCCGACTCCGGAATGACACGGATCCCTTTCCCACAGGTTTGGCACTTGTCCAGTTGGTCGTTGTATCCGGGGCACTCGAAGTATTTGAACGAAGAGCGGAGATACCCCTCGGCACCTTTGTCACTCGTGTTCGTGGGTGTATCACCGTCGTAGATGCCGACCTTGATCCGCTTCCGCGCGGGAAGTTCGGCGTTGATCTTGTACAGATACTCGATCAGTCGCTTGAGTTGGTCCTGTGCCAGAGCCTTCGTCGGATAAATAAGTAGTGCTTTGACGCTCTCGGGGTCGCAGTCATCGATTTCACCTTCCCGAGCACGCAGGATGTAGTCAAGAATCGGGATGAGCCAGGCTTCGGTCTTCCCTCGACCGGTCGCAGCCGTAATCAGGGCGTTGTCTCCGCTTTTGACGGTTCGAATGCTCCGTTCTTGGAAGTCGTAAAGCCTCTCAAACCCGAGTTCGGAAAATGCGTGGCGGATCTGATGATGAATTCCGGCGTCGGAAGCGAACTCCTCCCACGACAGTTCACTCCAGTTCGGAATATCAAGGGCCTGTAGGTATGGGCCGCGTGATCCGAGGAACTGTTCTTCGGCGTCGGTAGTCTGGATCCGGTGGTAGACATCGCGTGCTGCCGGACCGAGATCACCGATCAGATGCTTCGTATACGCGTTCCGGACCTCTTCCGCGCGCTTTGCGGGATCGTTCATGATGAGCCGATCCGCAGTGTGATCGCGGATTCGAGATCGTCGACCTGTTTGATCTCTTCGAGATTTTCTATCGTAAACTGCGAGAGGTTCACCGATTTCTGTTCCGAGAATTTTCTAAGCCTTCTCACGGTAGAGTCGCTGAGATCGTACTCGGACTGGAACGCCTCCCATCCTTGCTTCCCGCCTTCCTCGTCCCACGCTTCCTTCAGTCGCTCCCAGCGGTTTGCGAGCGCCGACGGATTGTTTCTGGGGTTGTCGATGTCGGTACCGAGGAAGTTGTCCATGTTGTAGAGAACCTGTGAGAACTCGGAGTCTCCACCGCTGATGATTCGGTCTAATTCTCTGGCGGAGTCGATGTCGTCACGCCACCTCTCGACGTGATCGTCGATCTCCTCTTCCACCTTTGATCTCGCGTTCGTGATGGCGTCTTCCGCTTGGTCGATGTCGTCTTTGATGTCGAGCAGTCGACCCTCGTCCGCTTCTTCGAGCAACTCCTCGTCAGTGATATCTACGGCCCCGAGTGCCCTCCCAATGGCGTCGTCCACCTGTGCCGGTTGCTGCTGGTCGAACACCTCGGTCAAGACGTCGGCGTAGAAGTGTAGATCCCGGAGTGACTGGTTCAGGTTTGTGAGCGCACTAGTGATGCGTTTCACATCATTTCTCGCCGTGGAGACGCGCTGCTCGATGTTTTGTGCTCTGTCTGCCTTCTTCGCCTTCTCCTGAAGACGCTCCGCGGAATCCTCTAGGGATCTGCTATTCGGGGTCGACTGCATTATCTGGCACCCCCGAGTGACTCGAGAACTTGGTCACGCTTATCTCCGAAAGAGGCAAACTCATCAGACTCGCGGAGTTGTTCTTCGAAGTCGGTCTGATCGGCACCACCAGCCCCTTCGAGTTCCGCGACCATGTCGATGAGCACGTCATAGACCTTCCAAGCCTTCTGTTGCTCTTTCGCCTGCTGGTAACCGTGAAGAACGGACATGATTTCCACTGGGCTATCTGCCTCTACAGACTGATACTGGGTGAGCGCATCACCGAAGTCATCGAGGTCGAGTGTCGCATCCTCGTCCCGGAGTAAGTCCCCGACAGACTCCCACCTGCCCCTTCTGGTGACTCCGAGTGGAGTGAGGCTTTCATCGAGTTGCTCGTAGATATCGAGGAGTTTCTGTTTGTTGTGAATCGGTTCGAATACCTCCGCGTAAGTTCGGATCTCCTCCTCGATTGGATCGAAGGACGTGTTCTGTTTGAGCTTGAGAAGTTCGTTTGAGAAATCGGAGATAGCCGTGATGAGCGATTTAACCTCGGTGTTCGCGTTGTTTCGGGTCGTTCCGATTTTGTACGCCTGGGGGAGGTCTTCGACGCTCACGTAGGCCATCTCCTCAATGTACTCCTCGAGGTTCTCGTTGACTCCTTTCACAGTTGAATCCAACCGCTCGTGGTCAACGACGTTCTTTTTTAGAAGGAAGAATCCCTCCACCAACCCACCGATATCCGAACTGTTCCTCGTAACGATGTTGAACGCGTCCAACATACCTATCGGCAGATCGATGTCGATATTCGAGTCCCTATAGAGCGGAGAGGAACTCCGCTTCTTGTAATCCTCAAAGAGGATGTCTCGTTTGACCTCCGAAACGCCCTGTCCGGCATTCATGATGAGGAACTTCGACAGGACGACGAACTCCTCGACGGACATTTCTTCGGGGAGATGACCTTCGATCTCAGTCCGCATGTTTTTCCGGTAATTGATTACTCTATCGTCAGCCCATCCCCGAATTTTGTCGACGTTGGTATCATCGTCGAAGTTGCCGTTGACGCCGGCGTACAGCAGTTTCGAATAGAGTTCGTAATTATCCACACCGTGCTCGATGGTGTAACTCCGATCCGAGGGCTGGTCAGGCCCCTTTATCTCGACCGGGATGTCGCTCCCCCGAGCGTAATAGATCCCATTGGTCGACTGCGCTGTCGAATTTTCGTTTGCGAGGCGCGTCGGTTCGTACCACCGACTCAGCGCGACCCGTACGCCATCGCGAAGCGTGTTCGAACTGGGATAGTCACTCCCGTGTTTTATCCACTCTTGAAACTGTGTGGACTTCTCCGTCGGTATTTGTGGTCCGGTAGGAACGTCAGTTCCGTCATCACCGTCAGGGCTTTCCTCTGAACCCGAACCTTCCTCATCGGTCGAGTCGCCAGAGTCCGGTCCCTTTTCGTCCGGCACATCGTCTGAGGTACCTGAGTTGTCCTGCTCAATGGTAGGTCTACCAGTCCGGTCTGCGTCTCCGTCAACCGGAGCAGTGAGGAGATTAGCTCCACTGAGGATCCTGTCGAGGTCGAAATAGACGATACCGTCTTCGGCGTACCCAGTTTCGAACTCGATGCCGAACGTCTCGAATATCGATTCGGGAACCCAGAGTTTCTCGTTGTCCGGGTCTCGTTTTCCGTACCATTTCGTCAGGCGTTGACAGCTCTCCGTCTCTTCCAGCGAAACGACGGATGGCCGGGACTCGACAAACGCATTTGTCTCGACTTTTTTGAACGGGGGAATGGTCGATGTAAGGCAGTCAGCGATGACGTGTACGAGAAGTACTCGCGGGGTCTGCTGCCGGTTCCCGTCCTGAACGAGGTTTTGATAGACGTAATAGACAAACGCTTCGTTGAACGGGTAGATCTGATCGAATCCGTCCTCCGGAATGTTCTTAGTCGTCTCGGAGTTTTTCTTTATTGCCTCTAAGTATTTTTGAACGAGCAATAGACTCGCTGACTTGTCCTCAAGGAAGTACGCACGACCCTGATCGTCGGTCATGCTGAGGTATCCCTGAGAGCGCTGTTTCATGTAGGAAAGGGAGTCGTCACTGGTTGAGAGAGCGTCGTCGATGTTCTCTCGCTCCCATCCCGAGGTCCACCCGAGAACGATGTCAAAGTGACTGCTCGACAGATCGAAGATGTGATCCAGGAGATCGTCTTTGAGGACGTTGAACGTCGTCAGGTCCTCACAGATGAGAACAGGCCGTTTCCCTGCCTCTACGTATGCGTCCGAGAGTTCCTCGAGTTGCCCTTTGAAATTCTCGATGCCGAGGTTGTTCGTCAACAGATCGTGAACCGCCCGTCGGAGCGCGGGATAAGTGTCCGTCTGGTACTGAGCGTCACCGAAGCCGCTGAAACAGATATCACCGTAGTCGTCTCGAGTGAACAGGTCGATGGCCTGCTCTTTTCCTTCCTGTTCGACCGCCTTCTGATAGTCGGTCAGGTTATCGACGAGTACGTCACGGAACGATGTCTTGGAGTCGAAATCCTCCAGGAATTCCTCAAGTTCGAATCCCTTGAGTTGTCCTCGATCCTTGTGGAAGGTCAACAGCCCTTGTACGATGAAGTCAGCAACGTCGTCCGGGTCCAAGTCTCCGATCGACCCGACTTCTTCGTATTCTTTGTCGATTGGTTCGTGTAGTATCTCGAGGATCTCGTCGAGTTTCGTGTTACTCCGCGAGATGTGGATCGCGACGTGCGAGTCGCTTTGTTCGGAGACGTCCCCGTATCCGTTGATCTCGTATTCGAGCCACTGACAGAGGTGACTTTTACCGGAACCGACCTCCCCCTTGATGATGAAGATCCGGTTGTCGTCTTTGAGTTCCGACTTGAGGACGGCATCGCGGAAATCCTCCTCGGACACGAATTCGGAACTGCTGTCGTGTGGACGCAGAATTTCGGCTCTGATCTTAGAGATCGGGACGTGCGTTTCTCGGAATACTTCGGGATCCTTCTGCTGGGACTCGGGTTTGATGAACCTCTCAACGACTTCGGGGTCCCAGTTCATGTCCATCTCGGTCATCGTTCGATCCTCCGTTCGCTTCGCTCCAGTGGATACCAGTACGCCGGTCGATTGGGGAGGTCACCGATCTTGTAGCGTGCGGGCTCTTCGGTATCGTCGATACGGTACGGAAGTCGGACAGTCTTTGTTACGTCAGTCATTCCCACAAGATCGAGCGTGCCGTCGTCTGCCATGTTGTCAATCGTGTCGGCGACTCCGACGTGGAGTCGGGGTGCGCCGCTCAGGTCGTGGAACACCGGAATAAATTCCTCATGAATCCATTCGAGTGCCTGGAGAATGCCTTCCGGGTCGTCGCGATGCGTCTGATGGTAGGTGAGCAGTTCGTGGAGGAGGACACGCGTTGGAGAAGTCACTATCTCATCATGTTCGGTGGAATACGAGATAGCTCCGATCGGATCGAGCAAGTTCGCCCACATCGACGTCTTTTCCGTACGCCACTGGATGTCGAACTTGCTCTCTTTTTTGAGTAATTCGACGAGATCCCCCTCCGGGACACGTCGAAATCCGTGTTCGTTCTCTGTCGACGTGTGTTCCATGAGGAGGTCGTGGATCTCTGCGAGTTGATATTCGTCACCGTGCTGTGAACGAATATGGTGGAGTAAGCGCGCCTGGAAAGAGAGTTCTGGGTATATGTCCCTGTTGAGAGGCTTGACGACATCTTGTGCGCTCCGGTCAATGAGATCGAGGGTGTGCATGAACTTGATACAGTCCTCGATGTGGCTGGACTCGTAACCGCTTGTAGCACTCGAGTCCGGCCGCCCGAACCGCTTCGTCACCCCAGAGAGGGAGGTATCTTCCACGAGGAACTCGTCTATTGCTTTCAGCTCAGCACTTCGAATCGTTCCGTACCCCGTGAGAATTTTGCCCGGGGTACCGGTCGCACGACGCAGTTCAGACATCGGGGTACAACCCTTCGTTACGCTCTCGCTGTTCGTTGAGTTGTGCCTCGCTGAACTGACAGCGGGTGAGCATCGAATCCATGTTGTTTGCGATCTTCATGACGTCGCCGCGCTCGGTCCATGACCGGAGCGCTTCTCGAATCCTTTCAGTGTACTCCTCTAAGATCCGTTCCAAGTCGTGGTTGACGAAGTAATATAACGGTTCCCACGCAGGACTGTTCGGAGGAGCCTTGTCGTAGTCGAAGAGGTCAGGCAAGGAGTCCGCTGGCGCACCGACCTTGTTGTGTTGATGCGAGATACGGTGATAGTAGAGGTTCCGAGTATCAGCCGTCGGTAATGTAGAGTCAAGATGCTCGTCGATGTAATCCTCAACGCTCCGTTCGAACCGGGTGACGGTGTTCGGAACGAATTCGTCTCGGACTGATTTCCGGGTCGTGTACGCAGGCGTCGACGGTGAGTCGGTGTCGACCACGAGAATGTACGGATCTTCCCGACTGCGTTCACGAAGGAGTCCTCTAACGAGATGTTGTTCGCCGTTTTCCACAAGGTTCTCTTGATTGGTCACGTGGACGAGTGGGAATTCAACCGTCTCCGGGTCGACTTCGTTCGGGTTCAACAGTACGTAGTCGACCAGTCGGAAGTTGTTGTCCCAGAGATCATCGTGAATCACGCGATCGAACCCGAACTCTTTCAGATACGGGATGCTCCGGAGTTGTGCGCGGTTCTCGTACACATGCTCACCGACGCAATCGTCCACCAATACCACGAACGTGGTAAATTGTGAACCGGTGAGAGATTCGATCCCCTCTGACACTCTTTGATACCTAGTGGATCAATCACATAAATGTAATGACTCTCAGGGTGAGGATTCGTAGACTGCGACACAATCCTTATACAATAGTCGGTCAGTCAACTAGTTATGGCTACCAGCGCTTCCCTCGACGGAGACGCTCTTCACCGGGTGGATTTTATTGAGGGGACGCTCCCGGACGGGATCACAGCTCTCTACGCAGACCTCGTCAACGAGTACGGGATAAATGATGTGCTCGTTCTCAAACGATTCAGTAGTGGTACTGAGACCATTCAAGATGAACTCCGAACTGAAATCGACGCCGTGGAACAGCCGCGTGTCGAGTCGCTCGTGCGGCACGCCCACCGCACGATTGATCGGTTGGATGACCCACCGCACCGGCTCTCCTCGTACGAACGCAGTTTTCTCTTCAAGCAATTCCTAGATCAATGGGAATGGGAGACAGAGTATCTCGACGACGCATCAGTACAGGACTCGTTTACCGGGGACGTCGAACAGTTTTCCGTGGTGGCATCATGGCAGGGGCCGCCGGTCACAAATGACGAGGTTCTCGGCGAGTTGACCGAAGCTCACACCGCGTTCCAAGAACATCTCGATGAGTCGGATCACCTCGAACACGCGAGGGTGGTTCACGCGGCCCGTGAGGTGGCAAAGAATAGTACAGTAGAGGTAACCAGTCCCTCGGCAGTCATCGTTCTTGAGGCAGAAGACTACACGACCGCCGAGCGGGCGTACGTCAAGGAGTTCACGAGGAATACACAGACACACTGGGTCGTTGTCGAGCAGAGCGCCGTTCAACGGACCCGAAACGAGTCGGGGGAAATTCGGGTCGACGACCTCGGCGACGACGTGGAAACTATAGATCATCCCCAGAGAAACATTGAATCGCTAGTCGACGCAGTAGCCGCGCGTCTTGCGACGGGTCGAACTGTCAATATTAACGGCGAAAGGGGTCACGTGGCAGTTTTGAACACCACCACGTTCGACGAGCAGATACGAGCGGTTGCCGAAGAGATCGAACTACTCCGTGAGGAAGAATCACTCCGTTATGACGACATCGCCATCGTTCTGAAGGACAATCGATCTCCAATACGAGAAGTCATCGAATCGCTCAACCGTAGGGGTATCCCGACTGCATCGACCACGGTCAGCGGCCTCAGAAACGATCCCTCGGTACGGGAACTCTACACTGTCACACGAACGTTAGCGGAGTCGGAAGCCGTTGAGGACGACGCCAACGCACTTCTCGATACACGAGTCGGTGAGGATCCGCCAATCGGACAGATAGAGTCTGCTGACTCTCTCGTGGAAGGACTCTGGGAGTGGATACACCTTACCGGATTGAAACGGCGTATCGCGGAGGACGAGCCGGAGATCGATGCGCGTGCGCAGTTTTCCCACGTGAACGATATCGTCGAACTCGCAGAGTTCGCAGATCAGTCCCCGTTGATCGAGCCGACATGGGACCAGTTTCGGGATCTCATCGAGTTCTCATTCGAACACGCCGCACCGGACGGCTACGGCGAGGATATTGACTCAACTGAGGGTGGGGTACTCGTCGACACTGCACAGCGGATCAAGACGGGTAAGTGGGACACGGTATTCGTCGTGAACGCGGTCGACCAGGAGTATCCTTCCGATCCCCGGGTGAATCGGCTCTTTCCGCGTTCCCACTTAGAGAAGATCCCGGAGTATCCGATGGTCTCTGCGCCGACGGGTGACGAGGTGAAAGAGACGTTCGACACGGCAACGAGCGTTGATACCCGACCGTTTTGTGCGTACTACAGCCACTACAGTCGACGACTCATGGGCGTCGCTGCGCGTGGTGCAAGCAAGCGTCTCTACTTCACGACGTACCGTGAGAGACGTTCCGACCCTGGGAAGTATCGGCGTCCGTCGCGATTCTTGATCGATCTCCTGGAAGAGTTCCCACAGATCACTGAGGTCGCTGAACGGGACATTCGCACAGAAAGTCGGGCAGTGGACCATTCGCTCGACAGTATCGACAGAACACTGGACGAAATTCGTCGTGCTCCGACGGCCGACGAACAGCTGGATCTCACGGAGATCGAGCGTAACTTCGGAGCGATACAGCGACTACTCGCAGAGAGTGAGCGTGGAGATGAGATCGCGGCCGCGATAACTGCTCGTGCTGACTTCGCCGAGGGGGTGGTCCGTCGTGAGTGACACTGACCAAACTGTATCCCCTTCCAGACTCGCCGCGTACGTCGAATGCCCCAGACGATATGAGTACCAATACGATCAAGGGATTGAACGGCCGCCGGACGGGGAGCGATATAAGAATCGAGGCGTCGTATATCACGAGACGATCGCCAGCGTCTGTGACGAGACCGAGACTGGGGAGAATGGGATCAAGATACTGGAGCGTGCTCGTAAATATTTCGAGGAGTGGTGGTCCCGTGAGTGCTCTTCGGACGATTACAACACGCGATCTCACTACGAGTACGATCGCAAACTGACGCGAGCAGGTGTCGAGGCATATTTCGGAAACGGGCCGGGGGTCAAACACGCTCGCAACTCCGCTGCGACTGAAATCACGGTCGGGGCGGAGTATAAGAGGACGAACGTCGGCGGGAGGATAGACAACGTCGTTCGAACGGATGAGGGGCTGTCGCTGATCGATTACAAGGGCAATCTTCACGGGATCATCACGAGTCGAACGGCAGGGAAATTGAAGAAGCACCTCGAAGGAGAAACGTATCGGCCGGAACTCGTTCGAAGCGCGATCCAAGCAGCGGTCTATCTGGAAGGAATTCGAGAGACGGCCCTCTTCGAAGAGGGAATGGACGTGTCGTTCGTCTACTATGGAATTCTCCACGACCACGAACCGATTTCCACGAGAGAGGGAGTCATGCCCGAGGTTTCCGGAAAGGGACGCGACGTGACGAGCCTATGTATGGACAACCACGGAACGATCTGGCAGTTGATCCGGGAGGCGTACCAAGGTATTCTCACGTGGGACTTCGAACCAGATCCGTGGTCGGAGATCTATCACGATGCCTGTGATGACTGTCCCTACATGGAGATGTGTCCAGACTACCTCGGAGAGGAGGTGAGGATCGAATGACAGACACTGGACAGGCTGGCGACGAAATCACCCCCTCAGACGCGCAGAAACGGATCATCGAATCGGATGAATACCCAATGCGGGTATTGGCTGGCGCTGGAACCGGAAAGACGTTCACGATGGTGCGGAAGATAGAGCGACTCATCGATCGACGAAACGTAGATCCGGATCGCATTCTTGCGCTCACCTTTACAAACAAAGCGGCCGACTCAATGCAGGCTAAGCTCGGTGAAAAGATCGGAGCGAAGGGTCATGATATCGACGCGTACACCTACCACTCGATTTGCCATCGGTTGCTGACCGAATACCCATATCACACGGGATTGGACCCAGAGATGGAGGTCGCCTCAGAGACGGAGAAATACGAACTCGTTCTCGAAGTGTTGGATAAGATTAATTATCGGTTTATATCCCCCGAGATCTATGACGACGAGTCGTATGGGTCGGGTGCGGAGACCAAGTTGACGAACTTCATCAGTTCAATGAAGAGCGACGGGACATCCCCCGCGGAGTTGAGATCCTTCCTCGGCGGGGCAGACACACTTTTCGACCTCCACAGGCTCGTCGAACGTATCGAGAGGAGTGCCAGTGACTACCTTCGATATAATTGGCGGAAGATCACTCGAGAGCGACTCTCGACCCTTCATCAGGGATTAGAGCGTTTCAAGCGGGAACTCATCCACCATCGTGACGGGCTCGGTGGATCTCCTGTTGAGGAGAACGTTAACGAGTTTCTCGATGTGTACGTGGAGGTCGTCGAGCGGCTACAGGTGTACCTCGTGGACAACGAAGAGCGGATCGTCGACGGGGACATCAGTTCGGCATTCAAGCTTCCCGGGTACCTCTTCGGAACGTACGGGTCTGCTCCGAAAGGAGTACCCGAAGTGGGCTTCTCCCTAACAGGCCAGCTCTCTTCGTTCGTCGATCTCGCTCGGGAGGCATACGACCTGACACAAGGATACGAAGCGTACGAGGAGCGTCTACGTGAGGAGGCACTACTGGACTTCGACGATCTCGTTCTCGAAACGCTCGATCTGCTGTCGGATGCGACACACCACGACAACATTTCTGGACAGTGGGACTATGTCTTCTGTGACGAGTTCCAGGACACCGACTCGATCCAGTTTGAGCTCGTGGAGCGACTTTCCGATAGCGGGAATCTATTCGTCGTTGGAGACGACGATCAAGCCATCTACGAGTGGCGCGGAGCGAACATCGAGAATATCGCCCGGAGGCTCAGCAGTGCGTTCCCAGAGTTGAACGATGAATCTCTCGAGGAGAACTTTAGATCGAAGCAACCGATACTTGACCTCGCAAACGACGCGATCGAACGCCTGGACGGACGGGGGAGCGACAAGCGATTGGAGGCCGTAGGAGAGAGGAAAGAGGCGGTTGATGGTGTGGCAACCGTCTCCGGATTCGATGACGAGGAAGATCAGGCAGGTCGCCTAACACGCGTCTTACTTGATCTGACGAGTGACAGTCCGGAGTTGTCCGATCAGCAGTACGACTTCGCGGACGTTGCCATTCTCGTTCGAAAGAAGCGCCATACAGACGTGATAACCGACTATCTGCGGGACGCTGGTATTCCATACGAGTTCCCGGATTCGAGTCCAGATGTCGGTGTCGGTGCCGGTACGGTCCTCGCGTATCTTCGTGCCCTCGCAGATCTCAGTGATGAGGTGAGCATGAACCGGGTGCTCACGATGCGGTACCAACTTCACGACCGCGATCTCCGAACGCTCAACTCTGCGGACCTACCACTCGCAGAGGCACTCACTGACATACCGGATGAGGAGTTTTTCGAACCAGATCGAGTGAGGACCGCTCGGAGCCACTTCACAGAACTCTGGGACAAGAAGAATACTCACACCGTCAGCGGGCTCTACAGCAGGCTCAAGGAAACGACCGATATCGAGTGGTACCTCTCAGAGCAGGAGAAAAGAGATCTGGGAGCGATCGATCGGGCGATCGATGCCATTGCGGAGGGAATCGTTCAACCGACACTCACGACAGATTTTGTCGACGACATTGAGCGATATCTCGCCGCAGAGGATGGACTTGAATCTCCCACCGACCAGTCAGAGAAGGCGTCAGGCGCGGTCAATATCATGACCGTCCACAAGAGTAAGGGACTCGACTTTCAGGTTGTCATGATCCCGAGCCTGTCAGCCGGAGACTGGGAACCAAATCGGGGTCGTCAGTCGTTCGACGCTCTCGCCTCGTACGCCGGAGATGGAGAATCACCGCTGGACCGGGACGTACTCATCCGTGATCTTCAAGAGAGCCGGAGGGTGTTTCACGTCGCAGTCACCCGTGCTGAGGACCAGTTAGTTCTTTTCGGAAACGAGGGATCGACTGAGGAGAACGACACCGAAGTACCGCTGGACGTGTATCACACGATTCTCCCGGATTCACTCCCGTACGCGATCGGTAGCGTTGAGTTCCCTATCTGGAACGACGTGCTCGAATCATTACCGGACAGTACAGAAGATTGGTCAGAACGTGTCCTCGACCTCCCGAGTCCTTTCGGCAAGGTAATGATCGACACCTCCGAAGGGAGGAAACGACAAGGAGAGGTTCGTCGACACGTACTCGATCTCGCCAGACGTGTAGCACGGGGGGATCTCAGAGAGCATGACCCAGCCGATGTCGGAATACATGTCTCCTCACTGGACATTCAACGGACGAAACGCGTCAAGCGGCGACACAGCTACACTTCGCTTGAGAGTGTCAAGACTTGTAGCCGACAGCACTATCTTGATTACGTTGTTCGTGCCTTCGACGACCGTCGTGGTTGGTCCGACGCTGACCGCGGTGACGGGTACTCAGGGACTTCGGGCTCTGTTCGCGAACGTGGAGTATTGTTCCACGAGGTCGCAGAAAAAGCGGCGAAGCACAATATTGAGACAGAAAGCGGGTGGTGCGACCTGTGTGAAGAAATCGCTCAGAAGCAGAATCTGGGGCACGTCGCCGACGAGGTGAACGATTGTATCGGTCGCTTCTTCGAGACGCCGGTAGCGGAGTGGAATGTCCTCGCGGCTGAGCGTGACTTTTCCATCAACGTGGCGGGAACCGACGTTACTGGCATCATCGACGCCATCTACGAGAAACCGGACGGCTCGCTCGTCGTTCTTGATTACAAGGCCACAACGCAGAAACGCGATCTCGATGAAAACAACCAGCTCCCACTCTACTTGCTCGCCTGTGAGGACATCCTTGGTCAGTTCGTTGAGGAAGTCGGATACGTATACGTCGGCGAGGTGGGTCCGGGAGTTGAAACCCGAAAATTCAGCTCGGAGGAAAAGTCATCATTCAAGCGAGAGTTAGCGAACATAGTGATGGAAGCGGAGAATAGCAACTTCGGGAAGTTTGACGCCGGTGACCACTGTCAATATTGCTCTCACAGATCGTTACCGTGCTCAGAAGAGTCTTCAAATGAATTGTAGCGGCTACAGTGATAAGACAGGGATCTCAGTGAAGCCAAAAAATAGGTTCGAGCAGACCATACAGTAATCCCCTCATTTACTCGGATCGGCGTTGGTTTTTGATCTCCATCTTCCAGGGCGGATCCCTCCGAGTGACTATGCGGAGATAGGATGGATTGAAATAGGAATAGACGTAACCCAGCGCTGGTGAACTAACTCTATGAAGTTCTACGTCCCCGAGTGGGAGGACGCGGTTGATGCCCGCTACGATTTTGTTCATGACGAACTTTCTATTCTTGATAAACAGGAGCGGGAACGCCACTTCATCTGGGATATTTTCGACCACGAGACGACACCAATCGATGGTGTGCTGATCTCTCGCGAACAGGTGGAAGACAGTCGGCGCAAGTACGAGAGGGTTACTGAGTATGGGGTGTACGACGATCCGCAACTCACGATACCAAATTGGCTCCCAACCATCAGTGACTGCGGGGCATGGGGGTACAAATCACTCCCGTTTCCCCGGTACGGGAATGAAGACATGTTGGAGTTCTATGAGGAACTCGACGTGACAGTCGGAGTCACGATTGACCACCTCGTACTCGGTTCTGGAAGAGAGGAGGGACGTCTCTATCTCAACGAGCGCGCTTTCGATCAAGATTTTACTGAACACGATCTACCGTCAAAGCTCACCGAGCAGGTGGACGTCATGATTGACGAGTGGCCGACAGAGTGGCCGGAGTTCGTCGAGCGGTACGACAAGTCAATATACGGTGTGTCTACTGCTGAATCGCTCACCAGTGATGACTTTGAGGGGAGCCTTTCGGAAATTCTACGGCGTATGGATCAAGACCCCCGCGCAGTGTACAGGGAAGACGACAAGCAGGCGCGATATGAAATGACGCTGGAGAATGCGGCCGAGATTCGCGAACTCTACGACGATGGGGACTGGTCGTTCCGTCTGATGGCCGCGTTCCAGGGCTGGGACCCGACTTCATACGGCGAAGCACTCAACGAAGTCCTTGAGATGGGCTATCAGTATGTTGGGATCGGGGGCGTTGCTGGTAGCCAACTCGAACAGGTCGAGGAAATAGTGACGGAGGTGGGCCACCGAATAGCCGATTACCAGTCGGAACACGAGACACGTGTCGACACCCACGTCTTCGGATTTGCGAAGGCGGACGGCTTCGAGACGATCGGCCGGACTGGAATGTCTTCGATCGACAGCGCGAGCATGCTCCGTGCGGCGTGGACCGGTGGGAGCAACTATCACCTGAACGCCGACGAACGGTTCGATGCCATCCGCGTTCGATATGCGTCACCTGGCGACGATCTCAGAACTGCCGTGGAAAAATCGATGCTCGGTCAGGAGATATTACATGCGTTGCGTGCTTTTGATGAGGGGGACTCTATTTCGAGTCGGATTCGCGGCTGGTACGCGGAATCGGCCCTTGTGCTTGATTTACTCGTTGATTACTTAGAGCAACACCGACACGATGAAATATATGATGCGAGACTCCTTCGAGAGATAACCAGCGAGTTTCGTGATGATTTCGAGTTTGGATACGAGTTGCAGGCGAGTTTCAGTGATGATCTTCGGAAACGAATTGTGAAACTACTGCGTGCGGATGGTGCTGACGATCCAATCGATTTCGATGAGTATCTTGAGATCATTGGCACCGCACAAGAGGTTGCTGAGATGTTTCCACAGACATCGAGTAACGTCGTACAAACACTTGAGGAAGAGTCTGGTGAAGTGGCGACGTTCAAACAGGTTTGGACGGTATTAGAGAACTACGCTGCTTCAGAACTGGTTGATGATGAAAATCTGCTTGAAGGGTACCGGAAGACGCTTCGCTCTCGCCCATGGGATCGGTGTAGTTGTCCGATCTGTGATGATTTGGGCATTGAGGTCACCATCTTCCGGGGGAATAACCGGAATCGACGCCGCGGGTTCCACAATACCTATGAATTTTATCAGCAGTTCAAGCACGATCTACCGAAGGTACTAATCGTTGCCCCTGCCAATAGCTCTCTACTCGGGCGAGACAGTGTAAAAGAATACCTCATCGACATGTACGAGGATCTCTGGAGCGCAGTACATGATATTCCGGTCGCAGAGATTGGTGTTGTTGACGCGAACGGTATTCACGAGTGGTGGGAGCCTGGCCCCCAAAGCGTCTCTCTCGATCCTTCTGGCATCACAGAAGCGCTAAGAAGAAAGGCTGGTCGATACGATACGATCCTTTATTATCACCCCAAAGGAGAGACACGGTTTGATATTGATGCCGTCGAAATCGTAGATATCCCTAAAAGAGTGCGAGAGACATTGTTGGAGAGACTGGGATACGACTCTGATTTTGCGCCGAACAGGGATATACAGGTTCAATTGGAGGAGTTCTGAATGCGCATCCTGATTATCGATCAGTGTTCGGGTACAAAATCATATCCGGAGAATCATCCAGTTGTCGATCAGGAATGTACGAAGCAGGGAGACGTGGAGAGTCTTCTACAGAGCTTAGGGATTGAGGGAATTCGGGCGAAAGATTTGTACGCCGGAAAGCAGCAACGCCGGATTACGGAGGCAGTTCAGACGCTCAGGAGAAAGGATCACGGGGTAGAGCGGTTCTTCATTAGTGCGGGGTTCGGACTCATTAACGAGAACCAGCGCCTCCCCCCCTACGAAGCCACGTTCAATTTGATGTCCCGAACAGAGATTACTGAACGGAAAGAACAATTTCGTCTCACACAGGGACTGAAGGACGTGATTGATGCTGGTAAATTCAATACCGTTTTCCTTGCGTTGGGAGCGGCGTACTATGAGGCGATCAATCTTGATGAACTAGTTAATTCGGTGCCGTTAGAAACGGCTGTCGTCTTGTTTAATCAAGAGGCGGTTGAAGAGAGATATGAACAGACAGTTTCTGTACCTGCACGGACAGAGCAGGGCAAAGAGTTCGGATCAACGGTAGTTGGCCTGAAAGGGACTTACCTCAAGAATTTTTCAGCGGCGCTCGCTGACTCACAAGACTCAGTCAGTCCTGAACAAGCGGCTGAATACTGTCTAACTGACCCGTCAACTGGTTCTCAATCCGGAATAGACAACTATTCATAATCGTTTTGAACTTTGCTCTTCGGTTTTATGTAACAAAAGCGTAATTGAATAATTAGTTCAGAAACTATTTTCGGGGATCCACATCTGAGACTGCTTCTCCTCAGAGAAATCTAGGTCTGCAAGAGTATCAAGTCCTCTTGATGTGAGGAGACCAGTATGGAAGAGCACGGCTTTGTATTGGAATAGCGTATTCGTGTGATAGTTTTGTTCTTTATCAAACACCTCTAGCCGTATCTTTCGATCTCGTAGCGCGGCTCTACGCGTCTCTGGATCTGTGCTAAGAAACAAGTCGATAGCGAATTCCGGGCGGCGCTTTGCAAGACGCTTTGCGACTTGATCTACGCGAAACTTCTCGGACCCCTCTCCGGCGATATCGTCCAAAACGTGGAGCAATTCTTGTGTGGGTGGGTACTGTAGAATCGCGTCTCGTGCCACGATTCCCATCGCTGGTTCAGCGTCTATCAGACGCTTTTGCGAACGGTAATACTCGCTAACTTTTTTCAGCGCAGGTAACACACCATTATAACAATGTGAGAGTGTTCGAACAGATTCCGTCCCTTTCGGTGTCAAGGCCGGCTCACCACCCCCACTTACGACTAGACCTAGTGCTTCTGCATCTAATCGTGCATCAGACGTAGTTCCAATCACATGCTCTTCGCATAGCGTCTCGGCACTACCATCGGCAGCAACTGCGAGTGCGTATCCCAGTGCGTTTTTTGGGTGGTTCTTCTTCAGTTTCGACGGAACATCAGCTCCGATTCGAGCATGGAATCGAACTGTCTCTGTCGAGGGAGTCGTTGATGCACCGACCGCCCGTGGTTTTTCAGCGACTTCGACGCCCCCAGTCTTATCAATCATAAGCAGTCCGACGTCAAGTTCGCCAGCTAAACGGCGGTGGATTGATTTGACGCTGTCCTTCGGAACTGCTGCGAATCCAAGGTTAACTTCGTCAAGATGTGCGTATGCCTGTGTAATCGCCTCTGCGACGTTTACAGAGCTACCCGAATGTCCTTTCGCTTCGATGACAGACAATAGCGGAGCGAGAACCTGTTCTGTACTCGTTTCGAACGCGTCTGAGTTCGGTCCAGCTACGAGTGCATCTGGACGTCCTGCTGAGAGGTTCAGTGCGTTGATCGGAGAGAGCCTCTCAACAGTTTTATCAGAGACATCTGTTTCTCCCCATTGGTTCACGAGAAACTGCGCGTCAACGACTGCATACCCGTGATCAGTACCAGCAGTAATGAGGTAATCTTTTGCCGCTGCCAGCACAAGTGGTTCAATCATCTAATCCACTGAGATCTCGACGAAAAATAATGATTGGGGGTGACATGGAGTCCAATTGCGACAACTAATCTTATGAGACGATCTCTTGAATGATTTCTGAGTCGATGTTTGCCTGTCCTCGTCTGGCTGCATCATCAATCGTATAGCTGCAGATCGAGAGTGCCTGTCGGACGTTTCCTTGTGAACTTTGTAAAATGAGTTGGAGGCTGTCTTCTTCGAAAATGTCGGTCACTGAAATGGTCTCGCCGGAGGCGAGGTCAAGGTAGGAGTCTACGAGGTCTTTCAGGTGGTCTTCCGTCATTGGTCGGAGTGAGACTTCTTGGCCGATGCGTTCGGAGAAGGCGTGGTATTCGCTCATGATGTCCTGCCAGACTTCTGGTGCACAGCCGAACATCATACTGAGTCCGGAACTGTTCTGATCCATCAAATGCCGCAGGCTGTTGAGCGTTGCCTGTTCGTTCTTCGGAGAGAGTCGCGCTACGCTCTCGAACTCATCCACGAAAGTGAACACACCGGTATATCCGAGTTCGAGGAGCATGTTCTTAAGCGCAGTAAACGCACGCACACCCATCGTGTCATCGTCAAGCGCGCTGTGAATCTCCATCTCCTTGCGCTGCTCGTACCGAATTCCCTCTGCGGTGAGCCACTGCCACGCGTAGAGGTTCGTGTCCTCATAGACCATATGTACAATAGCCCGAGCGAAGTCTGCGAATTTTGTGACGTCACTTAGCAGTTGGACAGCTTTTGGAACGAGTTCTGAGAGCAGAATATCTCCCTCGTCGATCAGAGGTTTCATCGAGGCTGCCCCCATCGGATTCGTCTCGGTATGCTTCCGGGCGACGTGAGAAAGGAATTCGTACGCAAGTTCCTGTACACGATCGAAGCCGAGATCGTACATGAACTCGTGATAGATGTCGAGGAACCCTTCTCCGGGTTGGGCGACGTATCCAACGAGAACGTCTTCGCGGTCACGGACGAGCGAGCGTGCGTATTTGAGGGTGTGAGATTTTCCGTTTCCGTACTTTCCGGTTATGACGAGGTGTTTCGATTTTCCCGTGCTGAGAACCGATGATACAGTGTCGCTTACCGCGTTCGCCACGTGATCTTGTCCGCAATAAACCTCAGGATTGTCCGAGGGTACTGGGCTGTAGGGGAACGGGTTCTCGTCGA
>Ga0209917_1000088_pt1 | contig 33884 bp, 27 predicted proteins | sample SalPon2_C_H2O_MG_FD_185710 | JGI IMG/M metagenome (GOLD analysis project Ga0209917, IMG submission 185710) | Salt pond water microbial communities from South San Francisco under conditions of wetland restoration - Salt Pond MetaG R2_C_H2O_MG... | ecosystem: Environmental > Aquatic > Non-marine... | reverse complement strand
CTCATGCCTTGTCATTCGACACGCCGCGAAAATCGCCCGCTCTCTCAGACCACCGGGCGCTCCGCACCCATCTCGCCCTCGTCGTCGTGGAGTTCGAGGCCGCGGAGGTCACCCCACGCGTGCCCCACGATGTAGTACGCCGCGGTGATGGCGTAGAAGCTCACGAACGCCCCCACGACCGTCCCGAGAAGGGGGACGACGTTGAGGGCAGCGGCGACGATACCGGCGCCGAGGATGACGGCGAAGCCCATCACCCACGCCGTGGCGTACGTCCCCGAGGTGAGGACCGGGCGGAGGTCACCGACCGCAAAGCCCGCCCGGAACGAATCCTGCTCGGCGTAGTTGGCCACGGCCGCGGGGACGATGTACGCCGCCAGCAGGCCGAGGACGAGTGCGAGGAGACCACCGACGAACGCCACGGCGCCGACGACGAGCCCGGATCGAGGGCCGGGACCCGCGGCGGCGGCCGCGAGGCCGGCCGTCACGGCGACCAGGAACGCGGGCACGAGGCCGTACACGATGGCGATGGCGAACGCACGCACCCCGTCGCCGGCCAGGTCGCCCCAGTCGTCGAAGCGTGGCGCGTCGTCGTCGCCGTGCATCGTCCCGCGCAGGACGCGGACCAGATAGCCCGCGACCAGTACCGTCGGCACCACGAGGAAGCCGAGCAGCGTCAGTAGTCCGCCGATTACGACCGTCTTGACCCATTCGTCGCTCTCGCGAAGGTAGGTGAGGGAGTCAGTGATCATAGTGGTGCGAGCCAACGGCCGATCCGGGTTGCTCGGGCTTATGACGACGGCCACGATATTAAAGATACGCTATCTGACACTCTCTCGTAGTGATTATGATACGTCAGTACCGGCGCGTTGCCGCCCCGTTCGGAAACACGCCGGTACCCAGTTACAATACACAGTATCAGTCGTCGACGATGTCGCTCCCGCCGGGCGGCAGGAACTCCTGAATTTTGTCCGGGCTGGCTATCTTTCGGACGAACGACTGATCGACGAAGCGCTCCTTGAAACGGCGATAACACAGTTTCGCGGCGTCGTTCTGGGCGTACTTCCCGGGTTCGAGGCGGAGGGTCGTCTCCGCCTGTGGCTCGATGGCCGACGGCGGACCGCCGATCACGCGCGTCTCCGGTTCGCACTGGATTCCCACCGTCACGCTCGCGCTCACGTCGCGGAAGTAGGTGCGGTCGCCACGGATGACGAACCCGCCTTTCTCGATGTACTCGCCGCTCTCGGGCGTCTTCGACACCTGATCCGGTTCGACCATGTACGCGTCGCCCGCGAACCGGCCGTCTTTCCAGACCGAGGAGTAAGCGACGGCGAACTGCGCGGCCTCTTCGAGGCTCGTGTCCGGGAAATCCACCGCACGCGCCTTCTCGCTCGGCCCCGTCGCCTTCAGAATCGTCACCGGCCCGCCGTGGGCCTGCGCGTGGAAGAAGCGGTCGTTGCCCTCCATGTACTTCTTGACCAGCGCCTCGTTCTCGTCGGCGTTCCGGCCGCCGACGACGAGGAAGCCGTCGCTCGTGTGGAACCACCGGAACTCCTCGTACCAGTGTTCGGGCTGTTTGATCGGCACCGACGACATCGAGAGCCAGTCCCGGTTCCGTGGCTCCTCGTCTTCTTCCTCCGCCTCGTCGCCGTCGTCGGCCTCCCACTCCTCGCGCCGCCGCTTCACCGCCTCGAGTTCCTCGCGCGTGTTTTCGATCGCCGCCAGTGCCCCCTCCTTTTTCTCCTCGACCCGCTTCGCCTCCTTGTACCGCTCGTCCGCGTTCTTCTCGACGCCCATCGAGGGGTCGACCGGCACTCGCGTCCCGTCGAGGTCGACCGTCACCGTCCCCTCCCTGGCGTTTAGGTCGACGACCGCCTCGGCGGCCGGGATGCCGCGCTCCGCGCCCTCCGCGAGCGTCTCCTCGATGTCGTCCCAGCCGTGCCCCTCCTCGCGTGCCCCTCGGACCGTCGAGATGATGTCGTCGACGAGGTCGTAGTTGGCGTAGAGCGCCTCGGCGCGCTCCCGTTCTGCTTGGGCGTCCTCGTCGAACCCCTCGATCGCCCCCTCCTGCTGTTCGATGATGCGCTCCTGTTTCGCGATTTCGGCCTCGAAATCGGGGCGTTCCCGCCCCGTCGACGTCTCCTCTTCGGGTTCGCGCTCGAAGCGGTGGAAGTAGTCGTCGACGGCGGCGTTGAAGGAGTCGTACACCTCCGCGTCAAGCCCCTTGCGCTCCTCCAGGGGGAACGGCGTCACGTCGACGACCCGGTCGTCTTCGAGGTAGATTCGGGGGTCGACGTCGCCGTCGCGGAGCCGCTCGGCCAAGTTGCCGATCGCCTCGTAGAGGGCGTGGTACACGTCGTCGTCCGCGTCGGCGATGTCGAGGCCCTTCTCTACGCCCGCCCGCGAACAGATCTCCTCGCCGTAGAGGCCGCCGAAGTTGAGTTGGGTGGCGAGCGTGCGCACCACGTCCGTATCGGACTCCTCCATCCGCCGGACGAAAGCGTCGTAGTCCATCGTCAACGGGTGGATGCGGGACTCGGGGAAGCCGTACTGCGACCCCGGCGCGACCGTCCGCGATTTCAGGCGGACGGTCTCCAAACTTCGGACCACCTCACCGCTCTCGTCGAGTACCGCCACGTTCCCCTGCCCGAACAGTTCGGCGACGATGCGGGTGTTCGCGTCCTCGCGTTCGAACTCGAAGACGAGGATGCGGTCGAACTCGTACTGCTCCACGCCGGCGAAGTCGGCGCCGCTCAGACGGTTCCGGAGCATCATCGCGAAGTTCGGCGGGCGTCCCGGCGCGTCCGCGACGTGGTCCGGGTCGGCGGTGTGCGCGCGTTTCACGTCGCCCACCTCGATCAGCAGTTCGACGCGGCCGCGGTCGAAATCCCGCATCCGAAACCGAAGGAGGTCGTCGTCGTAGAGGTAGGCCTTGTCGACTTTCGCGCCCTCGTACCGGTTCAGTTCGGTGACGAGAGCGGCGAGGTCGACGCTCGTCAGTTCCCGCTTCGCGTCCATAGTCGGGTTTCTCGGTCCGGCCGAAAAGGCGTGTCGTTGTGGGCGGGACAACTATACGCCCCGCCCGACTGCCTCCGGTATGCGACTGGAGGATTACTGGGGCGTGGGGCCGAAGACGAGCGAGCGCCTCCGGGAGGCGCTGGGCGAGGCGGCGGCCGTCGAAGCCATCGAGTCCGCGGACGTGCGCGCGCTGACCGACGCGGGGATCACGCGGGGGCGAGCGACGCGCATCCTCCGCCGCGCCAACGACGAGGCGGGGATGGACGCCCTCGCCACCCGCGACGCGCGCGAGGTGTACGACGACCTGTTGGCGCTGGCGAGCGAGTACGCCCTCACCCGCCACGCCGCCGACCGTATCCGGGTGCTGACGCCGCTTTCGAACCCCGAGTCGGTCGAGAGACGGCTGGACGCCGTCGACGCCGCCGTCGGAGCGTGGTCCGACCTCGGCGACGCGAGCCGGGAGGCGGTCGTCGCGGCCTTCGACGCCTACGACGCGGCCGAGGGAACCGAGCGCGCCGCCGTCGACGCCGTTCTCGCCCTCCGCGATGCCGGTCTCGACGGGTCGACGTTCGACGCGCTCGGCGACATCGACCCCGACGCGGTGCGTGAGGCGGCCGACGCCTTGCAGTACGTCACCCCCGAGGGCGTGGGCGTGGGCGCCGACGACCGCCTCGACGACCTTCGGGCCCGCCTCGACGACGCGCGCGACCTGGAGAACTCCGCGTTCGATGTCCTCGACCGGATTCGGGAGACTGGCGTGCGGGACCTCGAGGATTTTCGCCGCGCCTTCGCCGACTACGTGGACCGCGAGACCCGCCTCTCGCGGTCGGCAATCGAGGAGGCGGCGCCCGGCGAGGCTCACGACGCCGCCGACTTCGTGAGCACGGCGCTCCGGGCGCTGGTCGACGACTTCGAACGCCGCGTCGCGGCACGCGAACGCGAGGTTGAAGACGACCTCCGGGCGTCCATCGCCGACGCCCGTGACGACGTGGACCGGGCGGTCGCCGCCGTCGACGACGTGGCGTTCGACCTCTCGCTCGCGCGCTTTGCCGCCGCGCACGACCTCGTTCGGCCGACACTCGGCGGCGACGGCCTCGCCGTCGAGGGGGCGCGCAACCTCTTTCTGTCCGATCCGGACCCCGTCGACTACGCGGTCGGCGATCACGACCTGTCGCCGCCGACGGGCGACCGCGTGGCCGTGCTCACGGGCGCCAACAGCGGCGGGAAGACGACGTTACTGGAGACCTGCTGTTCGGTCGCGTTACTGGCCGCGATGGGGCTTCCCGTCCCCGCCGACCGCGCCGCAGTCGGTGAGTTCGACGCCGTGGTCTTCCACCGCCGGCACGCGAGTTTCAACGCGGGGGTGCTGGAGTCGACGCTGAAATCCATCGTCCCGCCGCTGACCGACGGCGGCCGGACGCTCATGCTCGTCGACGAGTTCGAGGCGATCACCGAACCCGGACGCGCCGCGGACCTGTTGAACGGCCTGGTCGACCTCACCGTCGAACGGGGCGCCCTCGGCGTCTACGTCACCCACCTCGCGGACGACCTGAGCCCGCTCCCCGACGCCGCCCGGATCGACGGCATCTTCGCCGAGGGGTTGACCCCCGACCTCGATCTCCGGGTGGATTACCAGCCGCGCTTCGGCACCGTCGGGAAGTCGACGCCGGAGTTCATCGTCTCCCGCCTCGTCGCGAACGCGGGCGACCGGCGGGTGCGACAGGGGTTCGAACACCTCGCCGCCGCGGTGGGCGAGGAGGCGGTCCAGCGAACCCTCTCCGACGTGTGGGAGAGGTGAGACGGGCCGCCGAACCGACCGCCCGCCACCGTTCAGTCCCGCGATCGGTCCCCGAATCGCCACGGACCGACCGTCCGGACCACGTCGGAGCGTACGACTCTTAACCCCGCGTCGTCTGGGGGAGGTATGTTCGAGGACCGTTCGGAACTCCTCACCGACAACCCCCCGTTTCGGGGGTACGGCACGGCCGTCACGGTCGGTCCCGACGGTCCCCGGATGTTCGTCGCGGGATTCGGCAACGCCAATCGCGTCCTGCGGTGGCGGGGCGGGACGGTGGTCGACGCGGCCTGCGGCGTCCTCGCGGACGAGGGGCGCCACGCCATCGGCGTCGCCGCCGCGGACCTCGACGCCGACGGGCGCGAGGAGGTGTACGTCCACAACGTCGCCGCCTTCGGCGGCACCTCCGCCGAGGCTGACCTCCTCCTCGACCCGACGGGCGAGGGGACGTGGCGTGACCTCTTCGCCGACCCGGTGAACCGTGGCCGCGAGAACTACCACGTCGGCCGGTCGGTCGCCGCCATCGACCGCCTCGGGACCGGCCGGTACGGAATCTTCGTCACCGGCTACGGCGCCCCCGCCCGCTTCTACGAGGTTGGCGACGACGGCGGCATTACCGACCTCGCGGACGCGGTTGGCCTCGACGTGGTGACGGGAGGTCGCTCCGTCGCCGCAGGCCCGATCCTCTCCGACCGCACGGACGTATTCGTCGGGTCGGAGCGAGGGGCGAACCTTCTGCTTCGGAACGTCGGCGGTACCTTCGTCGACGTGGCCCGGGAGTACGGCGTCGCCGACGCCGGGGAGAACGCCCGCGGCGCGACGCTCGTCGCGCCCCACGCCGCGCCGACGCCGGATATCGTCTGTGGCAACTGGAACGGTGCGAACCGGCTGTTCACCCGCGATGACGACGGTCCGTTCGAGGACGTCGCCCCCCCATCGCTCGCCCGGCCGGCGCGCGTCCGGACCGTCGTCGCCGCCGACTTCGACAACGACGGCCGCCAGGAACTGTTCGTCAACTGCCTCGGAACGCCGAACCGCCTGCTCGAATACGACGGCGGGTGGACTCAGACGGGCATCGGCGACGCCCTCGAAGCCGAGGGGATGGGCACCGGCGCCGCCGTCGCCGACATCGACGGCGACGGCACGCTCGAACTCCTCGTCGTCCACGGCGAGGCCGAAGCGCAGCCGCTCTCGCTGTTTTCCGCCCCGAACGACGACGACTGGCTCCGGGTCCGACCGCTTACGCCCGACGGCGCCCCCGCCCGCGGCGCACGGGTCGACCTGACGACGGCCGACGGACGACAGTGCCGTGTTATCGACCCCGGCAGCGGCTACCTCTGCCAGATGGAACCCGTCGCCCACTTCGGGCTGGGGACCGCGACGCCCCGCGAGATGACGGTCCGTTGGCCCGACGGCTGCCAGCGGACGGTGACCGACCTCGACGCCCGAACGACGGTCCGCTGTCCTCATCCGACCGGCTGATCGTCCCGCCGGCCGAGTTAGCGGGATTTAAGACGGGCTCCACGTTACTGACTGGAAAGATGATCGACCCCACATCCGATATTGGGGAGGACGTCGACGAGAGCACCGCACCGACGTGTCACACGTGTGGGAAGAAGATCATGCAGGAGCCGGCACATCGGGTCGTCTCGTGGGTCGAAGACGGTGAGGTCGAGCATCTCCACTTCTGTGACGACGAGTGCCGCGAGGCTTGGAGCGGGCGCCGACCGCGATAATCACCCTTCGAACCGATCCAACCCGAGCGACAGCATATCCGGGCTGACTGGCTGGAACTCCTCGCGCTCCCACGCCGGGAAATACTCGCGCACGCCGTTCCACCGGTCGCGAGCGTAGCGGGCGTCGACGAACACCCGGACCCCGCGTTCGTCGGGGCCGCGGATCACCCGTCCGATCGCCTGCCGAGCCTTCCGGACTGCGGGCACCGTCAGCGCCGTCTCGAAGCCGCTCCGCCCCCCGCGCCCCTCGCCCCCGAACGCGCGGTCGTACGCCGTCGCGACCGCTCGGGTCCGCGGCCGCGTCGTATCGACCAGCGGGACCCCACAGACCACCGCCGCGTGCAGGCGGTCACCCTGATAGTCGACGCCCTCCGTGAGCGTCCCCCGGAGGCTGGTGACGAGCGTCTTCGACCCGCCGGCGAAGAAGTCGGATTTGAGCGCCTCCGTCGCCCCATCGTCGCTCGACTCGTCGAGCAGGACCGGCGAATCGAGGCGCGCCTCCAACTCGCCGGCCATCCACTCCGCCTCGGCGTAGTTCGGCATCCCGACGAGGACGTTGCCCTCCCGTTTCGCCACCTCGACGACGGCATCGACGTACACCCGCCGGGCGTCGCTTTTCGACCCCGGCGCGCCGCGGTTCTCGTGGGTGAACGCCGGCGCGTCGACGGCGAAACTCGCGCGGTTCTCGGCCGGGAAGGTGAGGCCGTAAGTCCGTTCGACGACCGGCCGGCCGTCGTCGGCCAACTCGTCCAGTCCCGTCACCGTCCGGAACACGTCGAGCGGTTCGAGCGTCGCCGACATCAACACGCCGCCGCCGAACTCGCCCAGCCGATCCGCGATGGCGTCGCCGGGGACGCAGTTGTGAAGCGACAGGCGCGCGTTGTAGGCCCGTCGCCACGAGTCGGCGGGTTCGGCCTCGTTCCAGGTCCGCGAGCAGTCGATCGATCGGAAGTAGCGACCGTGGTCCGCGCGGTACCACGCACCGAGCATCCGCCCGACCGTCGTGGCCGCCCGTTCGCGGTCCTCCTCCTCCAGTTCGTTCAGGACACGCGCGACGACGGCACCGACCGCCTCGGCGCGCACCCACACGTCGTCGCCGTACTCCCCCGTTGCCCACTCGGTGATGGCGTCGGGTTCGGGCGTCTCCGGATCCCGGAGGGGGATTTCGTCGTCCGGCAGGTCGTCCATCGCCGTCCGCCACGCCGGCCGCTCCCGGTCGAGGTGGGCGCGCACCTGCCGGTCGAGTTCCTCGCGCAAATCGCGGACGAACGCCCGCGTCTCCTTCAGTTCCGACAGCGTCACGTCGGACTCCTCCAACTCGCCGCGGACGAGGGCGCCATCCCCCGACGCCGGTGCACCGGACTCCGTCCGGCTGTCCGTGGCGCGTCGCTCCCCCCCATCCAGTTCGACCGGCTGGATCGCCCGCGTCAGTTCCGACTCGGCGTCACGGAGGGTCGCATCGGCCACCCCGTCGCTCACCAGATCCCGAACCCGCGGTTCGAGCATGTGCGCCTCGTCACAGACGACGAACGTCGCGTCGTCGAGCAGGGCGCCGGTGAAGGAGTCGACGGTCCGCGGGTCGAACGCGTGGTAGTAGTTGCCGATGACGACTTCGACGTGTGGCAGGAGCGCGCCCAGCATCGAGTGGGGACAGGTGCCGTGGCCCGCCGAGAGGCCGACCAGGTCCTCCGTATCGAGGAGGCCCGCGTCCTCGAAGTCGAAGGGGACGGCCTCGACGGGGTCGCCCTCTTCCGGTAGGTCGTCGAGATACTGCGCGTAGAAGGGGCAGTATTCGGTGTCCCCGTACTCGGCGGTGTCGGGGAGGTACGGCGTCGGTTCGCCGGCCGTCTCCAGATAGTCGGGCGTGGTCGACCCGCTTCCGCCGGAGTCGAGGAGGCCGGTCTGGGCCTGCCGGGCCTCCGTCGCGAGCGTCGCCGCCGTCGTCGGGCCTTCGCTCCCGGTCAGGTTGCGCGTCCGCTCGCGGAGCCCCTCACAGCGGTCGTAGACGGTCGACTCGTCGATCCGTCCGGCCCGTTCGCGGCTGTACGGACACACGTCGGCCTTGCCCACGAGCGTCAGCGCCGAGACGGGTCGCCAGTCGTCGGGGAGGCCGTCGTTGATCGTGCGCACGTCGGCCTCGAACTGCCGGAGTTGCTGTTTGACGCTCGTGAGGACGACCACCCGCTCGAAGTCGGAGTCGGGGTCGCGCACGCGGTCGATCCCCGCCGTCAGTGCGAGCATCGTCTTGCCGGTGCCGCAGGCGCCCTCGATCACCGCGAACCCGCCCCGCTCGGCCGTCGCTATCGCCGTCTCGATGCCGTCGGCCTGCTCGGGGTACGGCTCGTCGTGGCCGAACACCGCCCGCCACGTTTCGCCCATTACTCCGTGGCTGGCGTCGTCTTCGGATAAAAAGCTCGGCTCGGCGTCATAGTGAGTACTGTAACTGTGTCCCGGTGGGTCGCCAAGGCGAGTCGGCGACCCACCGGGAACGACTTACAGCGCGCAAGGTCACAGCAGGCTCTGCCCCAACACGATCACCGCGAGGTTGTTGGCGAAGACGCCGAGGCCAACGGCGACGAGAAAACCCAGCCACGTCTCGATGGCGAGGGCGAAATACCGGTTCGCGGGCGCCGGCGTCCGCCGCAGGCGGTCGACGAGCAGGCGAAAGCAGCCGGTGACGAGCACCACCGCGGCGAGGTGGGCACCGATCACCGTCAGCACTCCCCGGCCAAGCAGCCACCGCATCAACGGATTGCTCTCGGCGCCGGTGCCGACGAGCCGAGCGGCCGCCAGCGTCGTCAGCAGGTCGACCGCGAGCAGGAGGAACAGCGCGACGGCGATCCAGTCCCAGTACTCCTCGATCCGCGATTCCGCGATTCGCGCCGTCACGGGCTATCGCTCCTCGCCGGCCCGCTGGTCGCCGTTCGCCGTCGACCCGTCGGACTGCCCGCCGTCGCCGGTTCGGTCACGGTCGCTCGTTCGGTCCGCGTCGTCATCCCGGTTTCGGTCGTCCGGATCGCTCCCGTCGCGTCGGTCACGCTCCTCGTCACGTTCGTCACCGTTGCGGCCGTCGTCCGCCCCCGAGCGACGCCCGTCGTCGGTGGGGCGGGTGACGTTGTGGGCTGGCTCGTCCGCCGACCGCGTCGGCGACGTTCCCGCGGTGGAGTCGGTCGACCCGCGGTCGGGGTCCGGGCCGGCGGTCACGTCGGACCACGTCCCGGCGTCGTCGTCCGACTCCGCCGTGACGGGCGCTGATCCAGCGTCGTCGCCCGCGCCGGTGATCGCCACCTCGCCGCTCGCCGACGCGGCCTCCACGGCAGCCAGCGCGTCGACCGTCGATCCCTCGTCATCGGCGGTGCGTTCGAGGATGGCCTCGACGCGAGCGGGCGAGGGGTCCCCTCCGGCGGCCTCCACCAGCGCCGCCGTCCCGGCGACGTACGGTGCGGCGGCCGACGTGCCCGCGAGGGTCGGATCGGCGCGTGTCCGGGCGTCGGCGGGGGCGGTCAGGTCGACCGATCCCGTCTCCGAGAGCGAACTGTACGCGAGGTGCTCGCCGTTCGCGGCTGCGCCGACGGCGACGACGTGGTCGCTCGTCGCGGGCGCGACCATGCTCCCGTGGGCGGTCGTGTGCTCGAGTCGGTGGTGGGCGGCGAACACCTGCACGCGGCCGGGCGTGGCGGCCGGCTTCGACGTGGCTGTCGCCACGCTGTCTGACGTGGCTGTCGCCACGCTGTCCGCGTAAACGCCCACGTAGTACTGGCCTCGGGGGACCGCCACGTCGATGGACTCGACGGTGAGACCGGGTCCGGTCTCGTCGCCGACGGATTTCGCGACGACGCGGTCGGCACCGTTCGGGAGGCGCCGGTAGAGATAGAGGTCGTAGTCGGCGGCGGCGCGCCAGCGCAGCCGGACCGTCACCCGTCCTTGCAGGCGCTCGCCGTCGGCGAGGGCGTTCGCCGCGTCGTCGTCGGCGAAGGTGACCCAGCCCTCGGCGGTGCCCGCGCCGGCCCAGTGACGGTCGGCGTAGTTACCGGCGGAGGTGACGAAGACGACGCCCCGGTCGGTCGCCCGCTCGGCGGCGGCGGTGAGCCGTCGTTCGTCGGCCGCGACGCTCGGGAAGTAGCTCCCCGAGTCGACGATGATGTCGGCGCCGCGGGCGGTCAGCCACTCGACGGCCGCCGCGTACTCCGCGGGCGTCGGCGTCCGGCCGACGCCCGCGAGATACAGATCCGCGTCCGGCGCCGTCTCGGAGACCACCTCGGCGACGGCGGTGTCGTGGGCGGTCGACCGGGGCGGATCGCCGACCCGTCGCTCGGCGGCGACGTGCGGTGCGACGGCGCCGCTCGTATCGAACCCCTGCCCGATGACGCCGACGGAGACGCCCGTGCCCGTCAGTCCGCGGTCGTGGACGGCGTCGGCCCGGACCGTCCGGAGCGCCTCGGCAGTCGCCCCGGCGCCCGACGGGTGACGCTCGACGGCGGCGCCGACGCCGGTGCCCACGTCGCCGACGCCCCGCGTCGGCTCGGCCCGCTCCACACCCGCCAGCGTCGGCTGGACGACCGCGAGGACGACGACGACGGTGAGGAGGGCGACGCGTGATCGGGAGGCGCGAGACATGAGCGTGACTCAGTCGACGTATCGATCCCAGACGGCCAGGAGGGCGACGACGAGGAGGCCCCCGGCGAGGAAGGCGACGCCCGGCGGAACCAGACCGAGTATCGGCCCGGCCGCCCCCCCGACGGCGTCGCCGACGCGGGGTGCCGTGCCGGGGCCGCCCAGATCGACCACGCCGGTCCCGAACGACCGCTGGACGGCGAACGCGGCGACGGCGAGGACGGCGAGGACGCCGACCAGTCGGTCCAGCGAGTCCAGAAACCGCTCCTTGTCGGCGTCGGAGCCGACGACGACCAGCGAGTCTTGGCTCGGGGCGTACACCTTCATCTCCCGGCCCTTCACGGAGTAGCGCGTGCCGGCGACTTCGACGAGGCCGGCCTCCTGTAAGTTGCCGAGGTGGTGGCGCACGTTCTGGAGGGAGGTCGACACGGAATCGGCGAGTTCCGACGCGGTCGCGGGGCGTTCTTCCAGCGCGGTCAGGATGGACCGGGCCGTCTCCGACGAGACGGAGCCGATGAGACGCTCCGCATCGTCGTCCGTCAGGGACAGGACGCGGAGTTCACCCTCGTCTTCGGGCGTCACGTCCTGCTCCAGGTGCGAGGGTAAGAGCCCTGACATCGGGCGATGGTTACGAATCCAAGTAAAAAATCCTTCGCCAGAATCTCGTTCGGTAATCAATCTGATACGTTCACGCGTCGGCGGTCGTCGGGAACCCGCCGGCGAGGTACAGGCCCGCGAGGCAGGCGACGAGCGCGAGGAGGCCGCCCGCGAACCCGAGGAAGACGGCGTCGAACGTGAACCGTTCGCCGAGGACCCCGACGACGCCGCTGCCGGTCGCCTGGACGAACAGCGCGAGGCCGCCGTACACCGCGTAGGCGCTCCCGCGGTTGTCCGGCACCGCACCCAGCACGTACGCGTCGAGGGCGGGAAAGAGGCTGTGGGCGGCGAGGCCGAGGGCGACGCTCACGGCGACGAGGGCGGCGAGCGACTCCGCGACGGTCAGCGCCACCACGCCGACGGCGACGCCGGCGCCGAGCGTCAGGATGTAGGGGACGTGTGGCAGACGGTCGGCGAGGCGGCCGCCGATCCAGAAGGCGGGCAGGCCGGCGGCGAACGCGACGGTCAGGAGCGTCCCCGCCCGCCCCGCGGCCAGTCCCTTGCTCCCCACGAGGTAGGTGACGTAGAAGTTGAACACGCCCTGCCAGACGAAGCCGGCGCCGCCGATCATCACCACCGCGGCGAGGATGATCCGCCAGTGGGCGAGTGCCGCGCGGAAATCGCGGTCCGATCCCTGCGGGACGCCGCCTTTCCGCTGCCGGGCGACGCCGACGACGGCGAGCGTCAGCGTCGCGCCGAGGGCGGCGAGCATCCAGAAGACCGCCCGCCACGAGGCGGTGACGACGAGGGCGACGGTGAGCGTCGGGGCGAGTACCGCCGCGGCCTGTGCGGCCACGCCGTGGACCCCGACCGCCCGCCCCACTGCGTCGGGGTAGAGGTCACCGATCAGCGGAACCGCGGACGCGTAGTACGCCCCGGAGGCGACGCCGAGGGCGAAGGCGCCCGTCTGGAGGAGCGGTATCGACGTGGCCGACGCCGTCAGCGCCGCCCCTGCGGTGAGGAGCGCGCCCGCACCGAGCACGATTCGGCCCCGCGGGACGCGCGTGACGAGGTAGCCCACGGGGATGCGGGGGACGGCCGTCCCGACCCAGACGAGCGTCGTCACCAGCCCCAGTCCCGCCGTCCCCACCTCGAACGTCGTCCGAAAGGTTTCGAGGAGGGGTGCGAAGGCGACGCGGCCGAAGTTGGCACAGAAGACGAGCCCACAGAGGGAGGTAAAGAGTCGGCGGGTCACGGCCGGAGTTCGATGGCCGATGAAACAAGGGTTGCGCTCCGCGCCGTGGCGAATACTATAACGGCCGGCAGGGCAACGTTCGGATATGATCACAGCCGAACGCATGGCCGCAGTCGACGAGAACGCGGCCGCCCTCGGCGTCCCGCGCAAGCAGCTGATGGAGTCGAGCGGCAACGCCGTCGCCGCCACGGTTCGCTCGGTCGCCGACCCCGGCGCCTCGGTCGCGCTGGTCTGTGGCCGCGGCAACAACGGCGGCGACGCCTTCGTCGCCGCGCGCTTCCTCGACGACTACGACGCGACGGTCCACCTCCTCGGCCGGCCCGAGACCATCGCGACGGACATCGCGCGCGAGAACTGGGACGCGCTGGTAGCGGCGGCGTACGACGCCCGCGTCGTCCGCGACTCCCGGGCCCTCGACCTCGGCGACCCGGACGTGATCGTCGACGCGATGCTCGGGACGGGCGTGACGGGCGCGCTCCGCGAACCCGAGCGCTCGGCCGCGGCGGCGATCAACGAGTCCGATGCGACCGTCGTCGCCGTCGACGTGCCCTCCGGGGTCGACGCCGACACGGGTGAGGCGGCGGGCGTCGCCGTCGACGCCGATCACGTCGTCACGTTCCACGACGACAAACCCGGACTCGACGGCTGGGACGTGACCGTCGCCGACATCGGCATCCCCGAGACGGCCGAACTGTTCGCCGGCCCCGGCGACCGGCGCGTCCTCACCCGCCGGAGCGACGCCCACAAGGGTGACTTCGGCGAGGTGCTCGTCGTCGGCGGCGGGCCGTACACGGGCGCGCCCGCCCTCGCCGCACAGGCGGCGATGCGCGCCGGCGCCGACCTGGTGCGGGTGGCCTGTCCCCGCGCCGTCGCCCGGGAGGTGCAGGGGTTCGAGGCGGGGTTGATCCTCCGGCCGTTCGACGGCGACCGGTTCACGGCCGAGAGCCTCGACCACGTCCGCTCCCTCGCGGCCGACCACGACGCCGTCGTCTTCGGGCCGGGTCTGGGAAACCACGAGGCGACCCTCGACGCCGTGCGGGCGTTCCTCGCCGACTACGACGGGCGGGCGGTGATCGACGCCGACGCCCTGCGGGTCGTCCCCGAGGTGGACACCGACGCGACACTGCTGTGTACGCCTCACCAAGGCGAACTTCGGGGGATGGGCGGCCCGAGCGCCGACGATTGGCACGCCCGGCTGGACGCCGTGGCCGACTTCGCGGCCGACATCGGTCACACGCTCCTCGTCAAGGGCGCCTACGACGTGATTTCGGACGGCACCGCGTCGCGGGCGAACCGCACCGGGAACCCGGGGATGACCGTCGGCGGCACCGGCGACGTACTCGCGGGGATGGCGGGGGCGCTCCTCTCGACGCAGGACCCGGTCGATGCGGGGACGCTCGCCGCCTACGCCAACGGCCTCGCGGGCGACCGCATCGTCGACCGACAGGGGTACGGGTTGCTGGCGAGCGATCTGTTGCCCGAACTGCCGCGGGCCCTGTGGGGTGGTCGCGATGAGTGACGGCGGTGAGCCGGGGGACGACCTGACCCACACCGACGAGTCCGGGAACGTCCAGATGGTCGACGTGGGCGACAAACCGGACACGGCGCGCCGGGCGGTCGCCCGCGGCGAGATCCACCTCCAGCCCTCGACTATCGCCGCCATCCGGGACGACGAAATCGGGAAAGGCGACGTGCTGGCGACGGCGCGTGTCGGAGCCGTTCAGGCGGTGAAACACACCTGGGAGACGATTCCGATGTGTCACCAGATCCCGATCACGAACGTCGAGACGACGTTCGACGTGGGCGACGATCTGGTCACGCTGACCGTCGCCGTCGAGACGACGGGCAAGACGGGCTGTGAGATGGAGGCACTGGAGGGCGTGACCACGGGCCTGAACGTCGTCTGGGATATGGTGAAGGCGGCCGAGAAAGACGACGAGGGCGAGTACCCCGACACGTCGATTCGCGACGTGCGGGTGATCGAGAAGACGAAGCGGGAACTCTAGTCGCGACGCCCGGCGAGCAGTCCCGCGACGAGGAGCGCAAGCAGTGCGACGACGGCGCCGAAGCCGGGCGCATTCGTGTCGCTGGCCGGCGTTTCGGCCGTCGTGACCGCGGGCGTCTCGGTCGGTCCGGGCGTCGCCGTCGACGCGGGTGTCGCGGTGGGTGCCGCCGTGGCCGTCCCGGCTTCGACCGTAATCTGCCCCGCCGACGCGTCGTCCACGCTGAGCGTGTGGGTTCCGGGCGCGTCGGATGCGACGGTGAACGTGAGCTCCGAACGCTCGCCAGCGTCGAGGTCGACGACCCGTGTCGCCACCGTCTCATCGTCCAGTCGGAGTTCGACGGTGTGACTGCCGGCCGCGGAACCGACGTTCTCGACCGTCGCGATCACCGTCGTCGACCCGCCGGGCGCGAGGTCGGTTCGCGATACCGACGCCGCCGGCACGTCGAACGCGGGCGCTCCGGCGGCGACGGCGAACACCGACAGGCCCGGGGCGTCGACGGTGTAGCGATGGGTTCCATCCGTCGTCTCCGCGAGCGTGGTGTCCAGCGCCGTCCACGCCCCCTCGTGGTAGCGGTAGACGACCACGCCCTCGGGGGTGACGCCGCGGTCGTCGAGAGTCGACGCCTCGACAGCCAGGTCGAACGTCGCGCCCGCGATGTCTCCGTCTTCGAGCGACGGGTGCTCGACGGAGACGTAGCCGACGGCCCGCGACGGGGCGGTGGCGGAGGCGGCAGGGAGCGCGGGCAACTCCCTGGAGAGCGACGACGTGTCGTCGGTCACGTCGACCGAGAGGTCGAAGTCGCCGCCGGCAGTGACGCTCATCGCGTCGAGGGTGACGCGCGACCCCGCTGGCGGGGTCGTGAAGTCGATAGCGACGGGGGCGTCACCGTCCGCGCCGGTGACGCTGACCGACGCCGTGCCGGCCGTTGCGGCCACGTCGACCGCGGGGCCGGCCACGTCGACGACGCTGACGCCGCCGCCACCGCCACTGCCGCCGCCCCCACCACCGCTACTGCCGCTATTTCCGCTCCCGCCGCTCGACGCCGCATCGACCGTGATCGTCACGGTGTCTGTGTCGGTGTTGCCCGCGCCGTCGGTGACTTGGAGCGTCGCGGTGACGGTCCCCGCCGAGGTGTACGTGTGCGACAGCGTCTCGGACGTGGTCGTCTCGTCGTAGGTGCCGTCCCCGTCCACGTCCCACTTGTACTGCTTGATGCCGACGTTGTCCGTCGTCTGGGAGGCGTCGAGGGAGACGCTCGACCCCGCGGTGATCGTGGTATCGCTGCCGGCGTCGGCCGTCGGTGCGGTGGTGTCGTCGCCGCCCGGCTTGATTTCGGCCGTCTCCGCGGAGTAGTGGGTGTCGAGTGTCATCTTGATCCCTTTGGAGGTCTCCGTGAACGTCGCCTGCGTCCGGCTCCCGCCGTAGGCGGCGCGGAGCTGCCCCGCCGAGGTGACGCCCCACTGTTCGAGGATGCCGTCGGGGATGAGCGCCTCGTAGTACCCCTCGTTCTGGCTTCCGTCGACGGTGAAGTGTGGACCGGCGACCTGCACTTCGAGTCGCGGCTTCTGCGAACTCGATCCCTGCCGGTACATCGGCGGCGAGAACGACTGCGCGTCCGTGACGATGGTCCCGCCGGTGAGCGTCGTGCGGAAGCGGACGGGCGCGTTCGCCATGTTGTAGAACGAAACCAGCGCCTGTGCCTCCCGCATCGACGTCGCCTGTTTCTGCTCGGCCGGCCAGTTGTTGTAGGTCGGCTGGGTGCCGTCCTGATAGTAGAACCGCTGGTTCTCGCGCGGTTCGATGTAGAGCGTCAGGTTCGCGGTGTCGGCGGTCGACCCCGGTCCGACCGACCACGAGACGTTGCCGCCGGTGCCCATCATCATCCGCGGCGTGAAGTCTTTCAGCTCGACCTCGACCTCGAAGCGCGTGGTGGTGTCGGCGCCGACGTTCGCGAGGTCGGCTTCCCCGTTCTGGACGCCCTGTGCTTTCAGGCGCACGTCGAGTTTGCCGTTCGAGACGCTCGACCCGACGATCACGTCGCCGGTGGGTTCGGTCCCGTCGACGACCCGAACCGAGGAGGCGACTACCGAGGGTGTGCCTCGCGTCTCGACGGTGACGCTCTGTCCGGTCTGACTGCCCACCGCGACGGTGTGGCTCCCCGCCGTCGCGAACGTCGTCGTGATCGTGACCTGCTTCTGGCCGCCGGCGGGCACGGTTACGTTCTTGACCTGTGCCACGCTCCCGTCCTGATAGAGGGGGACGAGCATCCAGTCGTCGCTCGCCCCCGCGTTCGACACCGTCGCCGTCACGTCGAGGTCCTCGTTCTGGTCGATAGTCGTCTTCGAGAGCGAGAAACTCCCGACCGACAGCGAGTTCGACGGCTGAACGAGCAGTTGCGAGCGCTCGAAGCTAGCTCCGGCGACCGTGTACAGATCCGAGAGGCCGCCATCCGAGAGGCTCACGGTGACTGTCTCGGTCGTCGTCGTGCTGGCACCGACGCTCACCGACCGGTTCGCGAGTTCGGTGATGGAGTCGGTCGTTCCGAGCTTGAACACCTTCAGCGTCGTCGCCCCCGAACTCCCACCGGTGTTGTTGAGCACCACGTCCATGTCGACGTTCGTGCCCGGGGCGACTGTCGTCTTCGAGAGCGATACCGAGTCGATGGTGATCTGTGCACTGCCGCCATCACCGCTCCCCGCCAAGAGCATCGAGGTGTCGGTGGCGAGGGTGGCCCCGCTGCTGGTATTGTTCAGCTTGTACGCGACGGACTGATCGCCGGCGAACGTCCCTGCCGGTACCGAGAGCGTTGCGAGGCTCTCGGTCGCCCCGAGCGAGGCGTTGGCGGTGACGAAGGAGCCGTCGCTGGCGTTGTACAGTTCGACGGCCACGTCCGAGGCCGACCCCACCTGTCCGGTGGCGTTGTACGCGACCGAGAGTGAGGTGGTCGTGGTCGGATCGTGACTCGTATCGGAGTTGTTCACCCACGGCGCCGGGGCGAAGCCGTCGCCGCCACCACCACTCGACAGGAGCATCGAGGTGTCGGTGTCGAGGACGGTTCCGCTACTCGCGTTCGTCAGCTTGTACCTAACCGACTGATCGCCGGCGAATGTCCCCGCGGGCACGGTGAGGGCCGCCGACCCGTCGGTCGCCCCGAGCGAGGCGTTGGCGGTGACGAAGGAGCCGTCGCTGGCGTTGTACAGTTCGACGGCCACGTCCGAGGCCGACTCCACCTGTCCGGTGGCGTTGTACGCGACCGAGAGTGAGGTGGTCGTGGTCGGATCGTGACTCGTATCGGAGTTGTTCACCCACGGCGCCGCCGGGAAACCGGTCAACTCGGCCGCGGTCGTGCTCCCGACTGCGGCCGGGCCGGCCGTCGTGTCGTCGATCGGTGCCGTCGCGGCCCCCGCGGGTATCGCCGGTGTCACCAGTAACGCGAGAACGATGCCGACCGCGTAGGCGCGTCGCCACGGATTCGGCCCATCTCCCCGTTGCATGCGAGTCACTCACATTCAGTGCTCAAAACCGTTCTCTCTCGAGTATCAACCGTGATAGCGTGTGCCAGCCGATCTCAGGCCGATTCGACGGCCGTGAGGTCGCTCGCTTTGGCGCGAGCGCGTTCCACGACGGAGGGCCGGCCTTCGAACTCCAGTACGACCTGTTCGCCCTCGTAGGTCTCCCCTTCGACGTTCGCGTGATCGTGGACCCAGGAGACGAGGCTCATGGTGTCGTCGCCGAGGGGGAGTACGAGGCGTTCGAACCGCCAGTCGGGGAGTTCGTTCTCGATCCGGTCACGGAGTTCGTCGACGCGGGCGCCGGTCAGCCCCGAGACGGCGATGGGGTTGGGAGCGAGCGCCGACAGCGCCTCGCGCTTCTCGGCGAGTGCGTCGTCGTCGACGCGGTCGATCTTGTTCAACACGGTGACGATGGGGGCCTCGTTGCGCTCGTACAGCGTGTCGTGGCAGGTGACGAGTTTCTCGCGCATCTCCTCGACGGGTTCGCTGGCGTCGACGACGAGGAGGACGAGGTCGGCGTGGTAGACGGAGTCGAGCGTGGACTCGAAGGATTCGACCAGCCAGTGTGGAAGGTCGGAGACGAAGCCGACGGTGTCAGTGAGGAGCACGTCCCGTTTGCCGGTGTCGGCCCGGCGGGTCGTCGTGCCGAGGGTGGTGAACAGGCGGTCCTCGCTCTCGGCGGTGGTGTCGAGGTCCGGATGGCGGCCCTCGTTTTCGTCCACGTCGAGTTCGGCGGCGAGACGGCGCATGAGCGTCGACTTGCCGGCGTTGGTGTAGCCAGCGAGGGCGACGAGGTCGAAGCCGGATTCGCGGCGCTGGTCGCGGCGCGTCTCCTCTTTCTCCGCGATGGCGTCGAGTTCCCGCTTGATGTCCGCGATCTGGTTTTTGATGTCGCGCTCGCGGCTCTCGTCGTACTCGCCGAGCCCCATGAACCCGGGGCGCTCGTCGCGTTTGGCGAGGCTGGTCTTGGCCTCGGCACGCGGCAGTTCGTAGCGGAGTTCGGCGAGTTCGACCTGCAGTTGGGCCTTGCGGGTCTGCGCTCGCTGGCCGAAGATGTCGAGGATGAGCGTGAAGCGGTCGACTACCTCCGCTCCCTCCGGGAGCTTGCCGCCGATGTTGTACGTCTGATAGGGGCCGAGGCGGTTGTCGACGATCACGGCGTCGGCGTCGGTTTCGACCGCCAGCGCCGCGAGTTCGTCGACCTTGCCCTCGCCGAACGCGTAGGCGGCGTCCTCCTCGCGGGTCTGGGTGAGCTCGCCGACCACCTCGTAACCCGCGGCGCGGGCGAGCTCCCTGATCTCGCTCAGATCGGCGTCCCCACGCTCGACGCGCTTGGCGACGATCGCTCTCATCGGTCCACCGTCGTCGGGGTCGTGTCGGTTCCCTGCACGATCTACTGCCGAGGTAGGCGCTCGAACCACTTAAACTCCGCTCGGGCCGTTTTCACCGACCGTCGCCGCCAAATAATGAATGATTATTTATTATGTTATATAGCTAACTATAACGCGTCTCGCGCCCGGTTTGGCCGGCAGTCGATGGTTCGACTCCATCGGTGGGACCTCCCCGGGAGGGGAGCCACGATGCCACAGGAGTTCACACTCTCACGACGGAAGGCGCTCGCCGCCCTCGGCACCGTCGGCGCCGCATCGGCGGGGGCGGGGTTGGGGACGAGTGCCTTCTTCAGCGACGTGGAATCGTTCGAGAACAACCGCTTGGTGGCGGGCGAACTGGATATGCACGCCGCCTACTCGGCACACTACTCCGACTGGAGTTCCGAGGAGGGAATCGGCGTCGCGGTGCGGATGTGGGACGGCCCGGCGGGAACGACGGGGAGTGCGGACGACCTCGACCCCGGCGAGACGGGACTTCCCCTCGACGACGCCTGGCTGATCGCCGTCGACGACCCCGAGACCTTCCTCGCCAACACGCAGTACGCGGCCGACGGCGCCGCCGACTGCGACCCCGGGACCGACGCCGAAGAACTCGATCAGCCGGTGATCGACCTCGGTGACGTGAAACCGGGCGATTTCGGCGAGGTCACCTTCGACTTCGCGCTCTGTGACAACCCCGGGTACGTCTGGCTCACGCCGACGCTCCGCTCGGCAAGCGAGAACGGCGTGACTGAACCGGAGGCCGACGACCCGGACGAGGAGGAGACGGCGCCGCGGCCGGCGAGCGAGGACGGGGCAGGCGACGACGTGGAACTCCTCGACGCCGTCCGGGCGGCCGTCTGGGTCGACGACGGCGACAATTATCAGGACGACGACGAGACGCCCGTCTTCGTCGGGAGCCTGCGGCAGCTCCTGTCGGAGACCACCACTCCCGGCATCGAGTTCACGGCCAACATGAACGCCGAGGCGGGCGGCGGGACGGGTGAACAGGGCTGTTTCGCCGCCTCGACGACCCATTCGGCCGGCTTCGCGTGGTGGCTGCCGGTCGACCACGGCAACGAGGTGCAGAGCGATTCGGCCACCTTCGATCTCTCGCTGTACACCGAGCAGTGCCGCCACAACGACGGTGAGGGCATCGACTGCACGCCCGACGACTGTACGCGGGCGTTCCTGCTGGACGAGCCGACGGATCTGGCGTTCATGGACGGGCTGCAGTGGGACGGCGAGACGGTCGTCAACAGCCCGGTCGTGGACGTGGGGTCCGCCATCGCGTACGACCCGCCCGGTGACGATCCGTTCGAACCGCTCGGCGTCGCACCCTTCGGCTTCGATCCGGTCGTCACCTGCGTCGAGGCGGGGACGACGGTGCGCTGGGAGTGGATGGATCAGTCCGAGGTGAATCCGAACGTTCCGGTGACGATCCACCACAACGTCGTCGTCTTCGAGTTCCCGGACGATGCGGACGGTTGTGACACCGCGGCCGTCGACCCGGCGACGGTCGTCAACAGCGGCCACCCGGTCGGCTACAACTCGGCGGCTGGCGTCGACGAACCCGACCCGTTCGAACACACCTTCGACGATCCGGGCGTCTACCCGTACTACTGCGAGCCACACGGGGCGCCCGAGACGTTCCCGGACCCCGACGAGACGCTCGACGACTACCACGCCCCGCCGGGTCGGCCGCAACTCGACGACCCACAGAACCTGCTCGGGATGCGCGGGGCGGTGATCGTCACGCCACGGCGGGATTAGTCCCCCGCCACAAACGACTTAACCGCCACCGGCCCACTGGAGGTATGGATTGGCTGCTGGTCGGGTTACAACTGGGTATCGATCCCCAACAACTGGGGCTAGAGTTCGGGGGTGGGGCCGTCATCGGGGGGATCATCGGCTTCGCCGCGAAGAAGCTAGCGAAGGTCATCGCGATCATCGTCGGCCTCGAACTCGCGCTGTTCAAATTCCTGGAATCCCGTGAGATTCTCACCGTCGACTGGGCGGCGCTGTCCGCCGGGATTCTGAAGACGGGTGAAGGCGCGGCGTCGGGCGGTCCTCCCGGCTGGGTGTCGACAATCCTCTCGACGCTCTCCGTCTCCGCCGGCTTCACCGGCGGCTTCCTCCTCGGCTTCCGGCGGGGATAGTTACCGAACGTTCAGGTCGTCCTCGTCCTTGACGATTCGCGTCTCCGCCTCGCCGCTCGTCACCTCGTTCACCAGGTCGTAGAACTCGTTTTGCATCCCTGCGGGGAACGTAAGCACGCCGATCCAGGAGCCGTCGGCCTGCCACTCCTCCCGATCAAGGTCGCCGAAGCCCCGGATCTTCGCCTGCGCGCTCCCGGCCTTGTCCGCGGGCACCTGCACCGCGACGGTCACCTCCGCGAAGCGGATGGGGATGACGGGCCGGAGGGCGTCGAGGGCGTCGTCGACCTGCGTCTCGACCCGCTCCATCGGATCGACGCGGAAACCCGCCTCCTCCAGCGCCCGTTCGATGCGTTCGGGCGGGTGCGGCGCGTCGTCCATCTGCGGGTTGACCGCGTTGCGCGCGATGCGGTTGATCAACTGCTTGCGCTTCTGTTCTTGCATCTCGCGGCGCTGATCGGCCGTGATCTGGATTTCACCCCGTTTGATCACCTCCGGAATGATCTCCAGCGGCTCGGTCGTGCCGAACACCTCCTCCAAGTCGTTTTCCGCCGGCCGGTCGCCGCGGGAGGCGTCCTCGAACACGTCTTCGGCGGCGATCACGTCCTCCAGATCACCTTCGAACTCGCCGCGCTTGATCGCGAGCGCCGCGTCGGGGTCGATCAGTACCTCGAACCGCTCGCCGTGGGATTCGAGGCGTGCCGTGACGGCCTCGTCGAGTGAAATCATACGGCGGAGTAGACCCTCCGGGAGTATATACTCTCGGCCGTCGGCGCGCTCACTCCTCGGCGACGAGGCCGTCGTTGAATCCGGCCGCCATCAGCCGTCTCACGACCGCCACGAGGCCGTTGTCGAATCCCCGGCCGAACACCGCCTGTTCGGTCCGCCCGTCGCCCTCGCCGGTGAACGAACTCACGAGGATGGCCGAGCCATCGACCAGGAGGAGTCGCCCGATGTCGGTGCCATCGTCCGGAAACGGCGACTGACCGAGGACCTCGATGCCCGAGACGAAGGTGTTGGAGTCGGGGAGTTCGGCCTCGACCCGGTCGCGGACCGACTCGTCCCACGTCCCGACGACGACGCCGACCCCTCGATCGCTGGCCGCCCGCAGACAGTCGAGTACTGGCTCCGTGAACACCGACTCGTGACGGCTGACGAAGATCACCTCCCGTTCCGCCTCGTCGATCACCTGTTCGACCCGGCCGTCGATGCTCGCCGATCCGGACAGCGACCAGACCTCGTGGGTCACCTCGGTTTCCTCGGCGAAGTCGGCCGGTTCGAGGCTCCGGAGCGCCTCCCGGAGCGCCTCGGTTCGCTCCTCGTACTCGGCGCGAATCGCTCGTATCGCCTCGTCGACAGAGACCGCCCGAAACTGTTTGGGGCTCGAGTGTTGGACCTCGACCAGCCCCTTCGTCTCCAACACCCTGATGGCGTCGTAGACGCGGGTCCGGGGCACCTCCGATATCTCGCTGACCTCCTTGGCCGTCCCCCGTGGCCGCCGCGACAGCGCCACGAAACACCGTGCTTCGTACTCTTTCAGCCCCAGTTCTTGCAGTAGTTCGACCGCAGTTTGCTGATTCGGTTTGTCGTTCATTGGGCCCAAAGCTAACTGTCGGTCGCTCGACCGTCCCGCATATTCCTTCTCCCCGAGACAGTTCCTCTCTCGAAGCAAATCACAATCCTCTGACTTATTTTCATCGGCCGATTTCGCCTCCCTACGACCCGTCCGTGGGACGGAGCAGTCGCTCGGTGACCGACCGATTCGTCGCCGCGAGTGACCCTCTTTCCGAGGGAAACGACCACAACGAGTCACGATCGGTCGCCGTCGGACCCCTCACCGAACTCGGCACGAGCCTTTGCCCTTCGCGGACTCGTCGTGTTCGGCGACTGTACCGGACGTGAGTGAGGCGGTCCGCGTGCCCCGGACGCGGGTGTACGGCGTCGCCGAATGGACGCCGAGGCGGGCTACGACCCCGTGAAGCGGACGACCGACCGGGAACAGCGGGGCATCCGACTCGTCACTGGACGCGTGACGCATCCGAGTCCCGGATCGGCGAACGGGACGGTAGTGCGTGTTGCGTGCGCGCTCGATCCGGCGATGACCGCGCCGACGACTAGGAGAGTTTCTCGACGATTTCGACGAGGTTCGCCTTGTCCTGGACGCCAATGAGTCGTTCGGCCTGCTCGCCGTTCGCGTAGAACTCCAGGGTCGGGACGCTCTGGATGCCGCGTTCCTGCGCGAGCGTCTGCAGTTCGTCGATGTCGACTTTCAGGACGACGGCGTCCGTCTCCGCGGCGATTTCCTCGACCGTCGGTTCCAGCATCTTGCAGGGGCCACACCAGTCGGCGTAGTAGTCCACGAGGACGACGGCGTGGTCCTCGATGAGTTCGGCCAGGTGGTCGGCGTCTTCGACGTGGATGGGTTCTCCGTCCGCGGTCGACTTGCTCATGTTCACCCGTAGCGACGCGAACCCCTTAACCGTTGAGCCCTTCGGATGTGCCAGTGCACGACCGTCACGCCCCGTCGCTGACGCGGTATTCGAGCACGACGCCGTCGTCGAGGCGTTCGACGGCGACGAGATCGAGCGTCGGGAAGTCGGTGACGAACCCCTCGCCGTCGGCCAGCGTCGGTGCCTCCCGCCCGCCGACGACGAGCGAGCCGACGAAGACGCTCAGTTCGTCGACGAGGCCGCCGTCGAACAGGGAGTAGATGAGTTCGCCCCCGCCCTCGGCCAGCAGGCGGTCGACGCCTTCGGCTTCGAGGGCGTCCAGCGCGGCCGGGAGGGCGACCCGCTCGTCGCCCGCTTCGATCACCGTCGCGCCGGCCTCTCGCAGGGTGGCCAGTCGCTCCTCGGGCGCCGCCGCCGAAACCAGCAGGTACGTCTCGGCGTCGTCGTTCAACAGCGTCGCGTCCGGCGGCGTGCGGGCACGGGAGTCGGCGACGACCCGCGCCGGATTGGCGGGGCGGCCGTTGCGCAGGCGCTCGACCCGTCGATCCTCCGATTTCACGCCGAGGTGTGGATCGTCCGCGAGGACCGTCCCGACGCCGACGAGGACGGCGTCGGACGCTGCGCGCAGACGGTCGACGCGGTCGAAATCCGCCTCGCCGGAGATGCGGACCTGTCGACGCTCGTGGGTCGAGAGCTTCCCGTCCACGCTCGTCGCCGCGTTGACGACGACTTCCATGCCACCCATTCGAGCGGTGGGAGCCAAACCGCTTTCGGTGGTCGGGGGCGGTCACCGGACCGCCGACCCCGGCCGGGTGCGGAGCGGTTCGATCCGCATGGTGAAGCCGGGGCTGTACTGGACGACCGGGTCGCCCGTCGGCGCCGGGAGGCCGGCCGCCTCGAACAGCGTGTTCTCCCGGATGGTCGCCTCCACCGGCCGAAGTTCCCACGGCTCCCGGTCGAGTTCGCCGACCCGGACGCGTTCGTCCCCGCCATCGCCGCCGGCCCCGAGTCGCCGATCCTCGCCAGCCGGCAGAACGTAGCGGACGTGCTCGATGCAGAACTCCTCGATGCTGCTGGGGGCGGCCCGGTACGTCCCGCCGGTCGGCCGGTATCGCGCCCGAAAGTCGGCCGGCGGGTCGCCCTCGCGGCGACTGCGGATGCTCACCTCGTCGCCTTGGCGGGTCATGCGCATTCGCGCGCGGTGGAAGGGGATGCCGAACCCCCGGCGGCCGGCCCACGCGGCCAGTCGGTCACCCGTATCGAGCGAGAGGAAGTAGACGCCGGGCTGGTCCCCCACCGTCACGTACGTCCGGAGGTTGAGTTGCGGGACGCCGCGTCGAAGCCTCGGCGGGGGAGCCATCGGGCCGGGACCGAACCCCCGATTCTCCAAGGCGAGGACGCTCACCCACGCCGACCCGTCGAACGTCTCCACGTCGAGGACGGCGGGGACGTGTGGCTCGACGGCCGCCGGATCGAGGGGCCAGTGCGCGAACAGCACGTCGCGCCCGGTGACGGTGAGGATGGGTGGCACGGGTGTGGCTTGGGCCGGAGCGGCTTTTGAGTGACGCCGGCCGTCGACCGCGAGCGACCGCAGCAAACGGTCGGAGTCGTCGTTTTTTATGCTGTCGCGACCAACCTCCGCTCGATGCAACTCGACGATCATGCCGAGGATCTCGCCTCCGACCTCGGCGTAGACAAAGCGGAGGTCAAAGACGATCTGGAGAGCCTGCTGGAGTACAACGTGCCCGTCGAGGAAGCCAAGGCGAGCATCCGCCGGAAACACGGCGGCGACGGTGGCTCCTCGTCGGCGCCGACGGCGAAATCACTCGCGGACGTGACCCCCGACGACGGCTCCGTCACCGCGACGGTCCGGGTGTTGACCAAAGGCACCCGATCGATCCGCTATCAGGGCGACGATCAGGTGATCCGCGAGGGCGAGTTCGCCGACGACACCGGTCGTATCTCCTACACGGCGTGGGAAGCCTTCGACTTCGAACCCGGCGATTCGATCACGGTCGGGAACGCGAACGTCCGCGAGTGGGAGGGACGGCCCGAACTCAACCTCGGGACGAACACCACCGTCGCGGCGGCGTCGGAGTCGGTCGAGACGCCGCATCAGGTGGGCGGCGACCGCGACCTGATCGACCTCGAACCCGGTGATCGCGGGCGGACGGTCGAGGTGACCGTCCAAGAACTCGACCAGCGGACCATCGACGGCCGGGACGGCGAAACGGAGATTCTCTCGGGCGTCGTCGCCGACGAGACGGCGCGGCTCCCCCTGACCGACTGGGACCCCCACGCCGAAATCGAGGAGGGGGCGTCGCTCCGCCTCGGCGACGTGTACGTCCGGGAGTATCGCGGCGTTCCGCAGGTGAACGTCACCGAGTTCTCGACGGTCGAGCGGCTGGATCGCGAGATTTCGGCGCCCGCGACGGCGCCGAGCATGGGAATCGGCGAGGCCGTCGCCTCCGGCGGCCTGTTCGACGTGGAACTCGTCGGCAACGTCATCGAGGTGCGCGACGGCTCCGGGCTGATCGAGCGGTGTCCGGAGTGTGGCCGGGTGGTCCAGAACGGCCAGTGTCGCGCCCACGGCGACGTGGACGGCGAGGACGACCTGCGGGTGAAGGCCATCCTCGACGACGGCACGGGGACGGTGACGGCCATTCTCGACACCGACCTCACCGCCGAGGTGTACGGCGGCGGCATCGAGGACGCGAAGGCGGCCGCCCGCGACGCGATGGACAAGGAAGTCGTCGCCGACGAGATCCGTGGGCGGATCGTCGGCCGCGAGTACCGGGTCCGCGGATCGCTCTCGGTCGACGAGTACGGCGCCAACGTCGACGCCGACGAGTTCGTCGAGAGCACGGACGACCCCGCGGATCGGGCGAGCGAACTCCTCGCGGGGGTGGCACGATGAGCGCGAGCGACGACGGCCCCGGCCGCCGAGAGGTGGCCTACCGCCTGTTCGCCGCCGAATTCGACGACGCCACCGTCTCCTACGCCGAGAGCGACGAGGAACGGGCGCCGAAGTACGTCGTCACGCCGACCGGCGCGCGCGTGAATCGGACCTTCGCCGTCGGCGTCCTCACCGAAGTGGAGTCGGTCAACGACGACGTGCTCCGGGCACGGGTGGTCGACCCGACGGGGGCGTTCGTCTCCTACGCCGGGCAGTACCAGCCGGACGCGGCGGCCTTCTTCGAGCGGACCGACCCGCCGGCGTTCGTCGCGCTCACGGGGAAGGCCCGCACCTTCCAGCCCGAGGACGGCGACCGGGTGTACACGTCGGTCCGTCCGGAGAGCGTCTCGGCAGTCGATGCCGAGACGCGCGACCGGTGGACCGTCTCGGCCGCGGAGGCGACGCTCCGTCGCGTCGCCGCGATGGCCGACGCGCTCTCGATGGACCAGCGGGGCGACGACTTGGAGGCGGCCCTGTTGGACCGCGGCTACGACGCGTCGCTCGCCGCGGGCATTCCCATCGCCCTCGATCACTACGGGACGACCGTCGCGTATCTCGACGCCGTTCGTGAGGTGGCCCTCGACGCCCTCGAAGTCGTCGTCGGCGACCGGGACGAGGTCCGTGCACTCGACGTGGCGCCCGACGACGCGGGGACCACGTCACTCGGCCCGCTTCCGGAGGCCGTACAGCGGGCGGTCGAGACGGATGTCTCCGCGCCCGAACCGACGGTGGAGTCGACACCCAACGAATCGGAGACGGCGACCACTCACGAGGGGACCGACGCGTCCGAGGACGCGGCGCCCGAACCGACGACCGGCGCCTCGGCGACGACCGAACGGGCGGCGAGTGCGACGGACGACGCCCCGACGGACGAGGCGGCCGACGCGACACCCGGCGAGTCCGCCGCCACGGAGACGGCCGAATCGGCGGCGAGTGCGACGGCCGCCCCGACGGACGAGGCGGCCGACGCGACACCCGACGAGTCCGCCGCCACGGCGACGACCGAATCGGTAGACGACGCGCTGTCGGGCGAGACGCCTTCGGACACGTCGACGGACGACGGACTCGGCGATTTCGACGGCGATGACGACCTCGGTTCGTTCGACGACGACGGCGACCTCTACGAACTCGACGAGGAGGAGCGCCGCGAAGTCGAGGCGGAGTTCGACGTGGGCTTCGAGAGCGGCGCCGAAGTCGACGACCCCGGCGAGGCCGGCATCGACGTGCCGGGGCCGGATGACCTCGACGAGCCGGCGGCCGAGGCGCCGGCCGACGCCGGTGAGACCAGCCCCGACGCAGAGGATACGGAGGCCGACGCCGGTGAGACCAGCCCCGACGCCGAGGATACGGAGGCCGACGCCGGCGAGACCAGTCCCGACGCCGCCGACGTGGACCTCGAAGAAGCGGCGGTCGACGCCATGTCCGACCTCGACGATGGCGACGGCGCCCCCCACGACGAGGTGGTGGCCGTGGTGGTCGACGAGTACGGCGCCGACCCGGGCGCCGTCGCCGACGCCATCGAGGACGCACTGATGAGCGGGAAATGTTACGAGCCGAGCGAGGATCGGCTGAAGGCGATCTGAGGTGTCGCTCGTCGAGCCGGTGCCCGGCGAACCCGCCGCCGTCGCCGACTGCGGGTCGGAACGGGCGCTCGTCGTCGCCGACTACCACGCCGGCATCGAGGCCGGCCTCCGGTACGAGCGCGGCGTCGAACTCCGGAGCAACGCCGACGCCCGCCGCGAGCGACTCTGTGCGCTCCGTGATCGCGTCTCGCCGGACCGCGTCGTCGTCCTCGGCGATCTGGTACACCGAATCGGCGACCCCGGTCGGGGCGAACGCGACGAGGTGGAGGCGCTGCTCGACGCCCTCGCCGTCCCGCTGACGCTCGTCCCCGGCAACCACGACGGGGGGATTGCGGACGCCTACGACCGGATCGACGTGGCCGACGCCGGCGGCCTGCGACTGGGGAACGTGGGGTTCGTCCACGGCCACACTTGGCCGGATCGGGCGGTCCTCGGCGCCGCCACGGTCTGTATGGGACACGAACACCCGCAGGTTCGGCTGGAAGACGAGGTGGGCGGTGGCCGCGCCGAGAAGGCGTGGCTCCGGGGGCGCCTGCGGATCGACCCCTTCGCCGACCAGTTCGGCGTCGCTCCCGAATCGTTGGGTTGGGGCGACCCGGAACTCGTCGTCTTCCCCGCGTTCAACGACCGCTCGGGCGGCACGTGGATCAACGTCGACGGCCAGAACTTCCTCTCGCCGTTTCTCCCCGCCGGTCTCGCCGGCGACGCCGAGGCGTATCTGCTCGACGGGACGCGACTGGGCGCGTACCGGCGGGTGTGATGGACCGGCGGTCGCCGCGCCGGATTACGCTCCCGGCACGCCGAACGCCCCGACACCGACGCCGAGGACGGCGTTCACGACGAAGAGGATGAGCAGCGCCGCGACCCAGGCGATGAGACCCATCACCGCGGCCGTTCCCCAACCGCCGGGGTAGCGCCACTTCAGAACGCCGATCCACACGAGCAACGCGATGACCGGGCCGATCAACGGAATCCACGCCGTCACGGCCCACCCGAGTGCGCCGAGCACGGCGGTGACGACGGCGCGGCCGTAGTCGTCGACGTCCGCGACGACCCGCGCGCTGAGGTATATCGCGAGCCCACCGACCAACAGGGCGACGACGAAGGCGACTATCGAGCCGACGAACGGAATGGCCATACGTGGAATAGATCGCCCACCCGCTAATCCCTGTGGGGTCGAGCCGAGGGAGTCGGGCCGCCTACACACGGCCGAGACGGCTCGGGAGCGGTGCGCTTAATCGGCTCGCGCGGGTAAGACAGCCGAATGGCAGACACGACGCTCGACGGGATGGACGCGTTCACCCACCTCGGCGAGCGGGTGCGGTCGGCGCTCTCGGAACGTGGCTTCTCGACGCCCACGGAGCCACAGCGACGCGCGATTCCGCCGCTCGCCGCGGGTGAGAACGCCCTCGTTCTCGCGCCGACCGGGACGGGCAAGACGGAGACGGCGATGTTGCCGGTGTTCGACGCGATTCACCGCGCCGAGGATCGCTTCGGCATCTCCGCACTCTACATCACGCCCCTCCGCGCGCTCAACCGGGACATGCGCGACCGCCTCGACTGGTGGGGCGAGTATCTCGACGTCGAGGTGGACGTGCGCCACGGCGACACCACGCAGTATCAGCGGAGCAAGCAGGCCGACGACCCGCCGGACGTGCTGGTGACGACCCCCGAGACGCTGCAGGCGATGCTGACGGGCGAGAAACTCCGGACCGCGCTCGCGGACGTGGCACACCTGATCGTCGACGAGGTGCACGAACTCGCGTCCTCGAAACGCGGCGCGCAGTTGACGGTCGGGCTCGAACGCCTCCGGAACCTCGCCGGCCCGTTCCAGCGCATCGGCCTCTCCGCGACGGTCGGCTCCCCGGCGGAGGTGGGCAAGTTCCTGACCGGCGACCGCGGCTGTACGCTCGTCGAGGTCGACGCCGGCACGGACGTCGACTTCCGGGTCCGGAACCCCGAACCGACCGCCGAGGACGAGGCGCTGGCCGGCGAACTCGCGACCGACGTGGACATCGCCAGCCACGTCCGGGCGATCCGGGACATCGTCGCCGACCACGAGTCGACGCTGATCTTTGTCAACACGCGCCAGACCGCCGAGGCGCTGGGGTCGCGGTTCAAACGTCTCGACGCCCCCATCGGCGTCCATCACGGCTCGCTCTCGAAGGAGGCCCGCATCGACGTCGAGGACGCCTTCAAATCGGGGGCAATCGACGGCCTCGTCTGTACCTCCTCGATGGAACTCGGCATCGACGTGGGGCGGGTCGACCACGTCGTCCAGTACGGGAGCCCCCGCGAGGTGGCCCGGTTGCTCCAGCGGGTCGGCCGCGCGGGCCACCGCCGCGACGCCGTCTCGGAGGGGACGATACTCGTCGACCACCCGGACGACACCTTCGAGGCGTTGGCCATCGCCCGCCGGGCGGTCGCGGGCGAAGTCGAACCCGCCGCCATCCACCACGGCAGCCTCGACGTGGTCGCCAACCAGATCGTCGGCCTCGTGATGGATCACGGCGAAGTCGCGGCTCGCGACGCCTACGAGACGCTGACGCGGGCGTATCCGTTCCGCGACCTCTCGGAAGCCCAGTTCCGCGAGGTGGTTCGCGAACTCTCCGGCAACCGCCTCCTGTGGCTCGAGGAAGACGCGGACCGCCTGGAGAAGTCGGGCGGAACGTGGCGCTACTTCTACGCCAACCTCTCGATGATCCCGGACGAGGAGACCTACGAGGTGTACGACCTCTCCTCGCGGGAGACCATCGGCACCCTCGACGAGAAGTTCGTCCTCAACTTCGCGACGCCGGGCGAGACGTTCATCCAGCGGGGCGAGATGTGGCGGATCACCGAAGTGGACGAGGAGGAGACCCGCGTCGAGGTGACGCCCATCGAGGACCCCGCGGGCGAGGTGCCGTCGTGGACGGGCCGGGAGATTCCGGTCCCGGCCGCCGTCGCGGGCGAAGTCGGCGAGATGCGCGGCGTCGCCGCTGGCCAGTTCGAGGGCGACGCCGACCGTCCGGCCGTCGCCCGCGAGTTCCTGCCGCGGTACCCTGGCGACGAGCGTACCGTGAGCGAGGCGCTCGATCCGGTCGAACGGCAGGTCGACGCGGACGCACCCATCCCGACGAACGATCGAATCGTCGTCGAGGGGCAGGGGCGGTCGGTCGTCGTCGACGCCGCCTTCGGTCACGAGGTGAACGAGACGCTCGGGCGCCTCTGCTCCGCGCTCGTCGGGCAGAAAACGGGCTCGTCGGTCGGGATGGAGGTCGATCCCTACCGGATCGAACTGGAGGTGCCCGGGCGGACCGGCCCGAGCGACGTGATCGAAGTGCTGGAGACGACCGATCCGGCCCACGTCGAGGGGCTCCTCGAACTCGCCCTCAAAAATTCGGGGACGCTGAAGTTCACGCTCGCGCAGGTGGCCGCGAAGTTCGGGGCGCTGAAACGGTATCAGGGGCAGGGTCGCTTCGGCGCCGACCGCCTGCTGGCCGCGCTGGAGGACACGCCCGTCTACGACGAGGCGGTCCGGGAGGTGTTTCACACCGACCTCGCCGTCGACGCCGCGGCCGAGGTTCTCGGACGGATTCAGTCGGGCGAAATCGACCTCGTGACCGCCCGCGAACTGACGCCAATCGGCACCGGCGGGCGGTCGAGCGGGCGCGAACTCCTCGTCCCCGAGAACGCGGACGCGAGCGTCGTCGAGACGCTGAAAGAACGCATTCACGAGGACCGGGTGATCCTCGCCTGCCTCCACTGCACTGAGTGGACGCGAAAGACGAAGGTGAAACGCGTTCCGGACCAGCCCCGGTGTCCGGAGTGCGAGTCGACGCGGGTCGCCGCCCTGAACCCGTGGGACGAGGAGGCGGTGAAGGCGGTCAGAGCGACGGAGAAAGACGAGGAACAGGAGCGCTTGACCGAACGCGCCTATCGCTCGGCGAACCTCGTCCAGAGCCACGGCAAGCAGGCGGTCATCGCGATGGCCGCCCGTGGCGTCGGCCCCCACAACGCCGCCCGCATCATCGCCAAACTCCGCGAAAACGAGGCCGACTTCTACCGCGACATCCTCGAACAGGAGCGCCAGTACGCCCGTACGCAGTCGTTCTGGGATTAGTCCAAAGGTTCAATCCGACGTGGTCGAAGGGTATGTATGGAACGCGCCAGCCGACCACGCTCGTCGCCGGAGTCGTCGTGACCGATCGACTCGACCCCGACGTGGACGCCGGGGCCGCGCTCGATTTGGAACCCGGTCCCACGCTCGTCGGCCTCGTCGTCGGCGCCGGTGGCCTGCTCTTCCTGCTCGACCCCCTCGTTGGCCCCCTCGCGGTCGGCTCGGTGCAGGTCCGTCCTGTGGCGCTTTCGGCGGTCGTTCTCGGTGTCGGGTTCTGTCTCGGCGCCCCCGTCTTCCTCCGGCGGGGCCACCGGCTGTTCGGCATCGCCCACGGCGTCTTCGGCCTCGCGTGGGTCGGCGTCGCCGTCGGCACTGCATTCGGCCTCGGCGTCGTCGTCGTCGCCGCCGTCCTCCTAGTCGTCGCCGGCGCCGGATTCCTGGTCGCTCGCACGCGAACCTGGTAGGCGCCCCTACGCCCGTCGAATCCGCCCCGCGGTCACGTCGCTCCCCGGACTGTAGTGGACTAGCGGCTCACCGTCCGGTCGGTCGAACCCGTTCGCCTCGAAGAGCGTGTTCGCCCGGATCGAGAGGCTCGCATCGCTCACCTCCCAGCGCGGGTGTTCGATGTCGCCCCGGTAGAGGTGACCGCGGTCGCTCTCGGTGTAGAAGCGATAGCGCTCCGTGAGGAAGGCGTCGAGCGAGCCCGGTTCGACCGGCTCGGCCGTCCCCGTCGGTCGGTA
>Ga0209917_1000083_pt1 | contig 34318 bp, 36 predicted proteins | sample SalPon2_C_H2O_MG_FD_185710 | JGI IMG/M metagenome (GOLD analysis project Ga0209917, IMG submission 185710) | Salt pond water microbial communities from South San Francisco under conditions of wetland restoration - Salt Pond MetaG R2_C_H2O_MG... | ecosystem: Environmental > Aquatic > Non-marine... | reverse complement strand
CCGTCACTTCGTGGCCGAGCGCGGCCAGACAGCCGGTGAGAGTCGCGCCGACGTAGCCGGAGCCGATGACGCTGACGTGCATACGTGCGCTTTGCTACCCCCGGACTTCAGCGGTTCGCTACTCGTCCTCGCCGTGACTGTGCCCGTGACTGTGTCCGTCCAAGGCTCCGTCGAAGTCGTCGACCGGGATGACGGAGTAATCGACCGAGAGGGTGTCTTTCGTCGCGCGAATCTTCCCGACGAACGTGGAGATTTCGTCCAACTGCCCCTCGACGATAAACAGTTCCATGCAGTAGTGGTCGCCGACGTGGTTGTGGACGTTCGAGGTGACCAGCCCCTCGTGTTCGTGGCGCAACTGCATCATGCGCTGTTCGGCCGCCGACGTTTCGTAGTTGAACAGGACGGTGATGACGCCGATGAGCCGGCGGTCCTCCAGCCGTTTGTCCTCGAACTCGCCGAGCAGATTCCGCGAGGCCTCCCGGACGACCTCGCTCCGGCCCGTGTAGCCGTGCTCGTCGGCGAACTCGTCCAAGCGGTTCAACAGCGACTCCGGCATCGACACGCTGACGACTGTCATGTTGTGAACTTACGGACGGTCAGCTGTTAATGATTGCTACTCTCAACGCAGGGACAAGAATTTCCTCCCGGCTCGCGTTCCACCGGTATGTCCGCCGAACGCGTGCGCGCCGCGACGCGGGTGTGTTACGCCTGTGGCGCGGCAACAACCGCCCCCGCCGTCCGCTGTGACTGTGGCGAACCGCTGTGGCTCCCCGAGGTCACCGACCCAACCGAAACCGACGCGCCGGGCATGTGGCGACATGCCGGCCTACTGCCGGTCGATTCACCCGGCGGCGTGGCCGACGCCGTCGGTGACACACCTCTCGTCGCCTCCGACGCCGTGGCCGACTTCGCCGGCGTCGACGTGTCGCTCAAGCTGGAAGGCCACGCGCCGACCGGGTCGTTCAAAGACCGGGGGAGCGCGCTCGCCGTCGCTGCCGTTGAGGCCGGCTACGCGGGCGACGTTCGCGCGGTCGGCACCGTCTCACACGGCAACATGGCAATGAGTACCGCCGCCTTCGCCGCGAGCGCGGACCTCCCGTGTGTCGTGCTCGTTCCCGACGACATTCCCGAATCGCGACTCGGCGTCATCGCGCAGTACGACCCGACAGTCGTCCGCGTGGACGGCGATTACGGGCGGCTGTATGAGCGCTCGCTCGAACTCGGCCGCGAACACGACATCGCCTTCCTCAACTCCGACGTACCGCTGCGCGTCGAGGGTCAAAAGACCACGGCCGTCGAGGTGTGTCTCGACGCGGCCCCCGACGCCATCGTCATGCCGGTCTCAAGCGGGGGTCACGCCAGCGGCGCGTGGAAGGCAGTCCGTAAACTCCACGCCGCCGGCCGCATCGACCAGATTCCTGACCTCCACTTCGTGCAGGCGAGCGCCTGTGCACCAATCGACGAGGCGTTCGCCCGCGGGGATGATACCGTCGCGTCCGTTGATGGCGGGGAGACAATCGCCTACTCGATTGCCAACGCCGACCCACCGAGTGGAGATCGCGTGCTCACCGCGGCTCGCGACACCGGCGGAACAGTCACCAGCGTCGACGACGACGCGACCCGCGCGGCCCTCGACACTCTCGCACGGGCCGGTATCAGCGTCGAAGCCTCGTGTGCCGTCGCGCTCGCCGGCACGCGTGAGTTGGTCCAATCGGGGCGACTCGACTCCGACGCTGAGGTCGCAGCAATCATGACCGGTACAGGACTGAAGGAGGCGAGCGGTTCGGCCGACACCGCCCGCGCCACCGTCGACAGCCTCGATACTGTGCTCGGCGGGGTCGGAGTCGAGCGGTGAGCCGTCGTCGGACCGTCGCAACCGGGGGCGCGTTCGTCGTCGGATTTCTCGTCGTCGGTATCGCGACGACGGCACTGCTCGACCCGTACGTGTGGCCGTCGCTCGTGGTCGGAATCCCGGCAGGAATCGTCGCTGGGGTCGTCGCTGCCCTCGCCGTCCGGCTCAGCTCGTGAGCGGCGCGCCGAAGCTCTTCTCGCGGGCGAGCACCGTCTCGTGGGTCAACTCACACTCACAGGACACCTGCTCGAACACCGAGGGGTCCTGTCGCAGGTCGAAATCTTTGATGGCCGTCTGGACCCGGTCGTCACACTCCCCGCAGTTGTGGGGGCCGCGGTCGGAGCCGTGGCCGACGGGGTCGGAGACGACGATTGCGTCGGCGTCGGCGGTCGCTTCGAGCACCTCGCAAATCGACCACAGCCACGGCGGTCGGTAGCCGCCGTCGTGATACAGCTCCTCGACCATCGTGTACCGCTGAACGTTGGTCGGGTTCATCGAGACGGTGTGACACCCCTCCACGTCGGCACACCGACGCACCGAGGACTTCATGTCCGCGACCGCCTCGCGCTCCGTGAGGAACGGCGGCTTCAGGAGGAGATACGCCTTGATGCCGGCGTCGACGGCCCGCGCCTCGGCGCAGGCTGTCTCGAAGTCGGCGAAGTCGAAGTACTTGTTCACGCAGTCGTGGCGCACCCGGTCAGTCGCGGTTTCGAGCCCGACCGCGACGTCCGTCTCCAGCCCTCGGTCGGTGAAGTCGGTCAGCTTCTCGCGCTCCACGAAGTCGGGCAGCGACTCGACGACGATGCGCTCGCGGTTGCTGAACGTTTCGCCGATGGCAGCACGCGTCTCGGCCGGTACCTCGCGCTCGTCGAGGAAGGAACCGGAGGTGTAGATTTTGATGAGTTCCGCGGGGTCGTCTGCATTCTCGCTCTCGTGGTCGAGACAGTGGTCGATCTGGGTCATCAGGTTCTCGTGGCCGACGCTGCCGCCGTCGACGGACTCGGCGACGTAGCCACACATCGTACAGCCGCCGGCGCGTGCCCACCGACAGCCGCCGGTGTTGAGAATGATGGTGAGCGACTGTTTCACGCCGTTCGGAGTGTTGTCCTCGTCGAGCCAGACGCGGGTCGGCTCGGTCGGGTCGTACGTCTGGTCGTTTCGCGCCCGAATCTCCCGCATCGCCGCGTTGTGGGCGTCCATTCCCCGGTTCGACTCGTAGACCTCGGGGCTCGGCTTACTCATTATCCCGGATAGCGGGCGGTCGCTGAAAGCCGTGTCGGGTGCCGGTCGCCCTGTCACTCTACATTCGATGGCTCCGTACGACCACGTATGGCGAGTGAGGATGCGAACCAGGACGCCACGACCGTCTCCGTGACCGTCGAGCGACGGCTGGACGCTCCCCCCGAGGTCGTGTGGGACTCCATCGGCGACATCAGCGTGACCCGGGCGATGCTCCCGGGGTGTGAGAAACTCGACTTCGGTGTCGACCGCGATTACGTCGAGGCTGGTGACGAGGGCACCGCGACCATCGCTATCGGTATCGGTCCCATCTCACCGTCGTTCGAGACCGATGTCGAGGTGCTCCGGCGCGACTACCCGGAGATGGCCATCACCGCCAGCGGGAGCGCCGCCGGCTCCACCTTCGACACGACGGCCGACCTCAGCCTCGCCGCGACCGACGGCGGCGAGCAGACCGACGTGACGTGGGACGCGACCGCCGCCGTCACCGGCCGCGTCGAGACCTTCTCGGGCGCGCTCAAGCCCGTCGTCGCCGAGGTCGCACAGCGCTTCTTCGAGCAGCTCGACGACCACGTCACCGGCCGAACCGAGCAAAGCGACTGACGACGGCTGTGCCGACTGCCGCACCGAGAGCGTCGGCGAGCATGTCTCCGACCGAGAACGCACGTGTCGCGAGCGGTAACTGCAGACACTCGATGAGGACGCCGTAGCCGACCGTCACCGTGAATGCCAGGACCAGCCCCTCGACTCGCGGCCGGTCGCCAGCACGTAGCGCGTAGCCGAGCGCGACCGCGAGCACGGCGTACCCGCCCAGATGTTGCCACTTGTCGAGACCGACACCCAGCAGCGTCGGTGTCGGTCCACCGCCGGCAGGCAGGAGACTCGCGACCAGAATCACCCCGGCGACGAGCGCGACGAGGAGCCAGCGACGCCGCGGGGTCACTGGCCGCGTTTCCCTTGCACCGCGGTCAGCAGGTCCTCGAGCGCCTGCCGGGCGATCTGCTCTTTCACCTCCGCCCGCGTGCCGTCGAACTCGTAGCGGCGAACCCGCGCGAAGGAGTCCTGCGTGCCCCACTCCCCGCGGTAGGCGACGCCGACAAACACCGTCCCGACGGGCGTCTCCTCGCTTCCGCCGTCGGGGCCGGCGATACCGGTCGTCGAAAGTCCCCACGTCGTGCCGGCCGTGTCGCGCACACCGCGGGCCATCTGGCGAGCGACCGGCTCCGAGACCGCGCCGTGTTCATCGAGCGTCTCGCGAGACACCCCGACGAGGTCCATCTTCGAGTCGTAGCTGTAGGTAGCGAGCGTCCGGTCGAAGTAGTCGGAGGAGCCGGGCACGTCGGTCAGATACGAGCCGATGAGTCCCCCCGTACAGGATTCGGCGGTGGCGACGGTGGCGTCCGTCGCGCGCAGCGGCTCGGCGATGCGTTCCTCGATTGGTGGCTCGGCGGCGAACTCGCGCATACCCGGGGTTCGTCTGCCGGACGCTTCAAACTACACCGCGCCGGTGTCCGTGTAGGTCCACCGCTCGGTCACCAGTCCGTCGTCGTCGAACCGGTGGTGGTCGGCGAAGCCGAACGCGACCGTCTCGCCGCCCTGTTTCCCCTCGAAGCGCCCGCGCACGGCGACGGTGTCGTCGCCGACGGTGAGCGACTCGACGGTGTGTTCACCCTCCGAGAGCGGACGGTCCTCGCGGTAGAACCGCTCGAACTCTGCCATCCCGTCGAGCGAAGGTTGGCCGGGTCGGTGGTAGGTCACGTCGTCGGCGAACAGCTCGAACACCGACTCGAGGTCGCCGGCGTCGATGTGCTCGTAGTAGTTTCGGATGCGTTGTGCGTCAACGTCGGTCATACGCGAGGGTGTGCGGTCGCGAGCAAAAGCGTTCGGCTCGCAGACAAAAGCGCCAAAGCCGACGGGGGCCAACGCCGGCCATGGACGATGACAGGCCACTGTTCTTCCACGTCATGGCCTACGCCGACGACGCCGACCGCGACGTCATCGACATGGTGAGTGGCGATCCCGACTGGGAGCCGCCGACCGCACTCCGCGAGGGGATTCGCGAGTTCGCCGACGCGCCGGTCGCCGACTACCAGTACCCGCCCAGCGAGGGACGCGGTGACCTCCGTGACCTGCTGGCCGACCGCCACGACGTACCTGTCGAGCGCCTCGTCGTCACGAACGGCGGGGGCGAGGCGAACCACCTCGCGATGGCCTGCGGACTGGCGGCCCACTCGGGCAACGAGGTCATCCTCACGGACCCGGTGTACCCCTACTACGCCGACCGCGCCGAGCTACTGGGTGCCGACGTGACTTACGTCCCAGTCGCCGCCGACGGAACCCTCGACCCGGCTGACGTGCGAGCGGTCGCGAGCGAGGAGACCGCCCTCATCGTCGCCTGCTCGCCGAACAACCCGACCGGCGCGGTGTACGGCGAGTCGGTCAAGCGCGAGCTGACCGACATCGCCGAGTCGAACGACGCACTGTACGTCAGCGACGAGGTGTACGAGGAGTTCGACTTCTCCGGCCGATTCCACTCCGCGCTCGCGTTCGACTCCGACCACGTCGCCGTCACCAACTCCGTCTCGAAGGCGATGGCGACGACGGGACTCCGGGTCGGCTACGCCATCCTCCCCGACCACCTCGTCGACCCGGTTCGCACCCGGCATATGCTCACCAACGTCGCCGTCACTGCACCCGGCCAACACGCCGCGCTGAAGGCGCTCCGGGAGACGCCCGACGAGTACTACGCCGAGACGCGGGCCATGCTCGAATCCCGCATCGAGCACTTCTGTGGTGCGCTCGATGCGGCCGGCGCGGAGTACATCCAGCCACAGGGTGCCTTCTACGTGCTCGCGCGGTTCGACGGCTTCCCGGGAACGCTCGACAACACCAAACGGCTCATCGACGAGGCGGGCGTCGCGGGGATGCCCGGCGACGCCTTCGGCAGCGCCCGCGAGGAGTGGCTCCGGTTCGCGCTCGTCTCCCCGCGCGCCACCGAGGCCGCCGACCGGCTCGCCGAGTATTTCGCCTGAGCAGCGAACTCTTCCGTCTCGACCTCCTTCCACCGGCTATGAGTGAAGACCAAGACGCGACCATCGTGTACGAACGCGGTGCGGAAGTGGTAGAAGAGACCGTCCCGAACAAACACCTCGTCTACTTCCAGGACCACTGGGTGCTCCACGCCGGCGAAGACGACGACGGCGTCCGCGTCCGGCGGATTCCCCGCGAGCGCGTCCAGTACGTCGAGCGGTCGGTCGGCGAGTTCGGCGACGAGGTGTCGACGCTGAAAAATCGCGCCCAGACGCTGGCCGACGACCTCCGCGACCGCCTGCTCGGCGAGGGAGAGACCCACGAGTCCCACGAGGGGGAGGAGCCGACCCACATCAACGTCGCGGACAAGTAGAAACGACACGCTTACCGGCGGCTCCGGCACAAGGGCGGTATGCGCGACTGCTTCGAGGTCCGGGACTACGACGCCGCCGGCCGCATCGGCGAACTCACCGTCCCGCGGGCGGGAGTCACCGTCGAGACGCCCGCACTCTTACCCGTCATCAATCCGCATCTCCAGACCATCGCGCCGAGGGAACTCGAACGCGAGTTCGGCGCGGAGATGCTCATCACGAACGGCTACATCTTCTACGGCTCCGACGAGTACCGCGAGCGCGCCCTCGACGAGGGGCTGCACGACCTGCTGGATTTCTCGGGAGCCATCATGACCGACTCCGGCTCCTTCCAGCTCGCCGAGTACGGCGACATCGACGTGGACACTCCCGAGATTCTCCAGTTCCAACACGACATCGGGAGCGACATCGGGACGCCCGTCGACATCCCGACGCCGCCGGACGCGAGCCGCGAACAGGCGACCGAGGAACTCGCCGAAACCGAGACCGCTCTCGAAATCGCGGAAGGGGTCGACGTGGGCGAGATGCTCGTCAACGCCCCGATTCAGGGGTCGACGCATCTCGACCTCCGGGAAGCGGCGGCGGCTCACGCCTATACGACCGACCTCGACGTGTTCCCCGTGGGTGCGGTCGTCCCCCTGTTGAACGATTACCGCTACGACGATATGGTCGACGTCGTCGCCGCGGCCAAGCGCGGACTCGGTGCCGATGCGCCCGTCCACCTGTTCGGTGCGGGCCACCCGATGATGTTCGCGCTCGCCGTCGCCGCGGGGTGTGACCTGTTCGATTCGGCAGCCTACGCGCTGTACGCGCGCGACGACCGCTATCTCACCGTCCGCGGCACGAAGCAGTTGCCAGACATGGACTACTTCCCCTGCTCGTGTCCCGTCTGCACGAGCCACGAGCCGAGCGACGTGCGCGAGCGTGTCGACGACGAGCGCGAGACCCTGCTCGCGCGGCACAATCTCCACGTCACCTACGCGGAGCTTCGCCGCGTCAAGCAGGCGATTCGTGAGGGGACGCTGCTGGATCTGGTGGACGAGCGCGCTCGCTCGCACCCGACGATGCTCGACGGCTACCGCGCCATGCTGGAGTACGTCGACCAGCTAGAGGAGACGGACCCCGTCCGCAAGGACAGCTTCTTCCACACGTCCGCCGAGAGTGCGCGCCGCCCCGAGGTGTTGCGCCACCACGAACGGCTCGACCGTCTTCCCGTCGACGGCGAGGAGATTCTGCTCTCGGAAGGAGCGAAGAACCGCGGCTTCGACGCGACCTGGCGGCTCAAGCCGCCCTTCGGACCGTTCCCGCGACACCTCTCGAAGACGTATCCGCTCACCGCGCAGGTCCCCGACCGGCTCTCCCGGGAGGCGTACGAGGCCGCCGCCGACGGCATCGCACGGCTGGTCGACGCGAACCCCGGGACGGCGTTCACGGTCGCGCACTTCGACTGGCCCGAGAGCGCGCTCGCCCGGCTGCCGGAGCTTCCGCTCGTCGACCTGACCGAGGAGGACGCGAACTGAAAGCGAATTAAAGACGCGTCTCCTCTCGCGTGTATGACCGACTACTTCGAGGTTCACGACCGGGACGGCCCGGCCCGGCTCGGTGAACTCAGACTCACCGACCCGGTTCGGACGCCCACGCTCGTGGACGAGGTGCTCCACGACGCCGGGAGCCTCTGGCGCGAGGAGCAGCCGACGCCCGAGGGCGACGAGAGCGAACTGACTGTCCTCCCCCACCGCGCGTTCCCGGCGGGGACGGACGAGGGCGTGAAAGAGGCGTTTCAGGTCGCCTACGACGATGTAGACTTCCCGAGCGCGGCGGTCGTCTCACCGGAAACGGCCCGCGACTTCGGAGCCGACGCCTACGTGCTCTCGGGTGGCCCGGGCCTTTCGGGCTACGCCGAGGGGTTCGTCGACGCGCTGCTCGAGACGAAGACGCAGATTCCGGCCGACACCGGGCTGTACGTCTCGGGCGTCGCAACCCCTGCAAACGTCGCCACGCTCGCGTACGCGGGCGTCGACCTCTTCGACAGCGACTACGCCTACACCCGCGGTACGGAGGGATTTTATCTCCACACCGACGGCGAGTCGTTCCTCGAGGACCTCGATGAACTCCCGTGTGCCTGTCCGGCCTGCCAACAGCCGCGCGGCGAGTTCGACCACCGCGACTGCGCCGAGCACAACGTGTACGCCCTGCGCGCTGAACTGTCCCGCGTCCGTCAGCGCATCCGCCGGGGGCGACTCCGCGACTACATCGAGGGGCAGGCGCGCCACGAAGCGTGGACGACGGCCCTCTTTCGGCGACTCGACGGGGAGTACGCCTATCTGGAAGAGCGAACCCCGCTCTTGCGCAGACAGGACATCCTCGCGGCCAGCGAAGACACCCTGAACCGCGTCGAAATCCAGCGGTACGCCGACCGCGTCACCTCTCGATACGTCCCCCGACTCGACGACCGGCCGCTCGTCATCGTCCCGTGTTCGGCCCGGAAACCCTACAGCGACTCACAGAGCCACGAGCAGTTCGCCCGCGCCATCTCGTATCGGGGCCACGTCGTCTCGATGACCTCGCCAATCGGCGTCGTGCCGAACGAACTCGAACTCACCTACCCCGCCCAACACTACGACTCGGTCGTCACCGGGGACTGGACCGAAGGCGAGTACGCATTCGTCGCGGCCGTCCTCGAACGGTACCTCGAGCGGAACCGCGACGCCTACACCGACCTCATCGCGCACGTGCCTGAGGAGTACCGACCCATCTGCGAGCGCGTCGAGGCGTCGCTCGGCGTCTCCTTCGAGTACACCGTCACCGACCACCCGACGACCGACGAATCGCTGGCCGCGCTTTCGGACGCGCTCGACGGCTACGACAGCTTCCGGATGCAGGAACGAGAACACGCGACCGTCCGCGCAATCGCCGACTACCTCATCGGCCACGGGGCCGGCGACGAACTGTTCAACGACATCGAGACGGGCGGTCGCTACCCGAAACTCCGGGTCCACAAGGAGGGCGAGCAGCTGGCGACTCTCGTCGCGCAGTACGGTACCCTCTCGTTTACCCTCGCCGGCGCACGCGAGTGGGTCGCGTCGGACGTACCGACGAAGACGGTCGAAATCGACGCGTTCGTCCCGCAGGGGAGCGTGCTTGCGCCGGGCATCGTGGACGCGCGCGACGAGATTCGCGTCGGCGACGAGGTCGTTATCGAGGGACCGAAGGCCTTCGCCGTCGGCCGCGCCGAGATGTCCGGCCCGGAGATGACGGATTCGACGCGCGGGCTGGCCGTCGAGGTTCGTCACTGCGAGGAGCGATAACCCCACATCCACAAGCCGACTGATTACGAAGAAGCAAGGAGAAAGCCTCGCGCTTGAGCGCGGGGATGAATCCGACAGTCTTGTACATCAACCACGACCACCGGCCCGGTCGGATATTTTAAGTAATTTATATTCGTACTACCAGGTAGCCGAGGCTGCCTGCCGCCCTGCTAATCGGACAATATCGGGATTCCCCAATTCCACACAGAAAGCACCCCTTTTTGCTGTGGAACTCGGGGTGCAGTCAGTAAGAAGTACCTCCGAATCCCACGACGGGATAGGAGTAACGGCTGGTTGGCACAGCCAGTAGCCGCCATCATGGCGACTACAAACCGTAAATATCCCAACCCAGCGGTACAGTGCCGTGGGAATCCTCGCGCTTCAGCGCGGGGAGGATGTCAATCACCACCCTACAGACGTTCCTCGGCGACGACCTCCACGCCTTCGCGGCCTATGATGGGGAAGAAATCGGCAACTACTACGTTCACGACGACCTCGAAGAACTCCTCTCTGAGGAGGACATCGATGCAATCCAACAGAACACGATTTTCGAGTCAATCGGCTCGCGGGGGCTCGAATCAATCTACCCCGAGGCCGGCACGCTGCGTGCCACTATCCACGAGTTCGAGGAGATGATCGTCATCAACGTGCTCGTCGCCGACACCGAGGGCGTCCTCCTGAGCGTCGACGCCGACACCGACGTTCAGGTCCGTGCTATCGTCGACCGCTGTCGTACCCACTTCACCGAGTAGCGTGTAGGTGACAGGCCGCGACCCGTCCATCGTCGTCGGCCGTCGGCTCCGGATTCTCGCGTTCACACACCGTGGTGAACGTCTCGGCCAGCCGGTCGGCGGCCGACGCCGCGTGCCCGTCGAGCAGTTCCTCGAGCGCCGCGTCGAGTTCCGCTTCCGCCTCGTCGTCGGTCAGGGTCGCGGGCACGTCGTACGCGTCCCGCACCGCCGGCTTCCCGTCGAACGCCTCGGGGTCGACAGAACCCTCTTCAACGGCGAGCCGGAGGTCGAGCACCGACCGGAACACGCCCTCTTCGAACTCGTACCCCTCGGTCGAGACGACCGCCGGACACCGCGGGTGGAACGAACAGCCGGACGGCGGGTCAGCGGGGTCGGGCACGTCGCCGGTGAGGTCGGCGCGCTCGCTTGCTGCCGTCGGGTCGGGGTCGGGAATCGACCCGAGCAGCGCCTTCGTGTACGGGTGCTGTGGGTTCTCGAACAGCTCTTCGACGGGCGCGTTCTCCACCACCTCGCCCAGATACATGACGACGACGCGGTCACACACCTCGCGCACGACGCCGAGGTCGTGGCTGATGAAAAGCACGGAGAGCCCCAACTCCGCCGAGAGCTCCCCTAGCAGCTGGAGGATGTCCGCCTGCACGCTCACGTCGAGGGCCGACACCGGCTCGTCGGCCACCAGCAGGTCCGGATTCAACACGAGCGCCCGCGCCAACGCGATGCGCTGTTTCTGCCCGCCGGAAAAGGAGTCGGGGTAGCGGTCGAGCGCGCCCGCGCCCAGCCCGACGCCCTCCAGCAGTTCGGCGACGATGTTGCGCCGCCGGCTCGCGTCGTCGATGCCGTGGATTTCCAGCGGCTCGGCAACCGACTCGGCGACCGTCATCCGGGGGTCGAAAGCGGTGTTCGGGTCCTGGAAGACGACGCCCGTCCGCCGACGGAACCGCTCGCGCGCCTCGCTGTCGTGGTCGGCTACCGGCTCGCCGTCGAACCGGACGGTGCCGCCGGTCGGCTCGTCCAGTCGGAGAATCGCCTCGGCGGCCGTCGACTTCCCACAGCCGGATTCGCCCACGAGTCCGACCGTCTCGCCTTCCCCGACCTCGAAGCTGATGCCGTCGACCGCCTTCACTTGGCCCGTCGTTCGCCGGAGCAAGCCCTCCCGAATCGGGTAGTACTTCTCGAGGTTCTCGACCGCGAGCAGCGGGTCGTCACTCATCCGTCTCACCCAACGTCGCTGGCAGTTCGTAGGGGTCCTCGTGGAGGATGCAGGCGGCCTCGTGGTCGCCGTCGACGGTCGCGAACGGCGGGGGGTCACCCCGCTCGCAGGCCGGCACGGCGTGTGGACACCGCGGGTGGAACCGACAGCCCGTCGGCGGTGCCTTCGGGTCGGGAAGCGACCCGTCGATGGTCGCCGACGCGCCACGGCCGGGGAGACAGTCGAGCAACGCCTTCGTGTACGGGTGTGATGGGCGTGTGAACACCTGCTCGACACTCCCCCTTTCCATCACCTGCCCGGCGTACAGCACGACGACGCGGTCTGCAATCTCGGCGACGACCCCGAGGTCGTGAGTGACGAACAAGATCCCCATCCCGCGTTCGGCCTGCAGGTCCACGAGCAGGTCGAGCACCTGCGCTTGGATGGTCACGTCGAGGGCCGTCGTCGGCTCGTCGGCGATGAGTAAGTCGGGATCACACGCCAGCGCGATCGCGATGACGACCCGCTGGGTCATCCCGCCGGAGAACTGGTGTGGGTAGTCGTGGAACCGCTCGTCGGCGTTGCCGATGCCGACGCGGTCCAGCAGGTCGATTGCCCGGGACTTCGCTTCGGCCTTCGAGTCGTCGCGGTGGAGCCGAATCGCCTCCACCACCTGACTGCCGACGGTGTAAACGGGGTCGAGTGCGTCCTGTGGGTTCTGGAAGATGTGGCCGACGCGACCGCCGCGGTACTCCCGGAGCGCGCGCTCGGACTTGCTCGTTAGCTCCTCGCCGTCGAAGGTGACTGTCCCGTCGATGCTCCCCGGCGGGGTCGGGAGCAGTTGGGTGACCGACTCGCAGGCGACGGTCTTGCCGGAGCCGGACTCGCCAACTAAACAGACCGTCTCGCCCCGCTCGATGGTGAAGTCGATGCCGCTGACCGCGTGGACGGTGCCGGTCTCGGCGTCGAAGGTGACCGACAGGTCCTCGACCGAGAGTAGCGTCACCGGCTCACCCCCTTCGGGTCGAGCACGTCACGCAGTTCGTCGCCGAGCAGACTGTACGCGAGGACGAACACGACCGTGAACAGGATTGGAATCGCGGTCAGCCACCAGAGGTCGGTCCACGCGAGCGCGCCCGACGGGTCGGTGAACGACGAGCGGAGCGTCTCGCCGAGCGAGCCGCCGCCGGTCGCGGAGTTTAACGCGAGATACGCCAGCGCGATTTGGATGAGCACGAGTAGGGGAATTCGACGGGTGAGCGCCGTCACCAGCGTCGGCATCGCGTTCGGGACGACGTGGCGACGGAGCACGTGGCGGTCGGTCGCGCCGACGGCCTTCGCCGCGCGGATGTAGCCGGCCGACCGGCGCGTCAGCACGTCACTCCGGACGACACGCGCGATTCCCCCCCAGTCGAGCAGCCCGAAGACGAGCGCGAGCGAGAACAGCTTCCCGTCCTCGACGCCGCCGATGTTTCCTAAAAACAGGGTCGCGACGACGAGATAGATGACGAGTGCCGGAATCGTCTGCTGGATGTCGACGTAGCTCATCAGGACCGTGTCCGTGAGGCCGCCGGCGTAGCCCGCGACCGTGCCGACCACCATCGCGACGACGCCCATCACGATGGCCGTCGAGACGGCGAGCTTCACGGCGACGATGTTCCCCTCGAACAGCCGCTGAACGACGCTCCCGCCGTAGCGGTTGGTCCCCAGGGGGTACTGCCACGTTCCGTGACAGTAGCCGTTCGCGAGTTCGCCGACGCAGTTGTAGGCGTACACGTCCTCGACGCGGAGCCGCGTGAACACCGGGGGCTGGTGAGCGTGTGCGAGTTTGGCGTAGTCCCAGCTGATGAACTCGGGCCCCACGAGCGCGAACAGCAGCGACAGGACGACGAAGCCGGCAGACAGCGCGCCGACGGGCCGAGAGAACAGCCGCTTGAGTGCGGGGAGGGTCCGGTCGCGGTCGCGGACCATCGGGTACAGTCCGTATCGGAGTCCCAACAGCCCGGCCAGCAGTAACAGCCACGCGATACGCGGCGGTTCCCAGCCGATGAAGCCGAAGGGGGTACCGCCGACACGGAGCTTGTGGACGGCGGCCGCGGCGAGTCCGACGAGTCCGGCGAGCAGGCCGACGGTCGGCCAGTGAACGCTGTGACCGCCGGCTTCTTCGTCCCAGTCGATGTTCGCGAACGCGGCGTCGTCCAGCCGTTTGGAGGGCATCTGAACGAACGTTCTGTACCGGCACGCCCGGATAAAGACACCGAATCCCCGACAGTTATACTCGCTGGTAGCTTCCAGTGGCGTGTCCCCCATGAGCTATCTCCGCTATCTCGCCCGTCGGTTCGGGTTCGCGGTGTTTTCCCTCTACGCCGTGGTGTCACTGGCCTTCCTGCTGGGCTCGGCGATGATACAGAAGAACCTCTCTGGCATCCTCGCGTCGGCCAGATACAACGGCGCGAGCCCCGAACGGATTGCCGAAATCCGCGCGGCGTTCCGGGCCGAACGCGGGCTGGACGTGCCCCTCCACGAACGCTACGTCTCGTGGCTCGTCGACGTGACGACACTCCAGTGGGGCCAGTCGGTCTCCTACGACGCGAGCGTCATCGCCGTGCTCGACGGCCGGGTCCAGACCACCCTCGCGTACGTCCTGCCCGGCGTGGCCGTCGGCGTCCTCGCCGGCGTCCTGCTCGGCGTCCTCGCTGCGCTCACCCACGACCGGCTTCCCGACTGGCTCTCGCGGTTCGGCGCGTACGTCGCCTTCGGCGTGCCGTCGTTCGCGGTCGCCCTCGTCGCGATTCGCATCTACCCCGGTCTGCTCACGCCACAGTACATCGCGGTCGGGGCCGTCGCGCTGTCTGTCGTCGCCGGACAGCTCCGCTTTGCCCGCACCGCCGCGCTCGAACGCAGCGGCGAGCCGTTCGTCACCTTCCTCAAAGCGAAAGGGACCGGCGGGGTGCGACTGGCGCGCCACGTGTTGCGCAACGCCGCGCTCCCCATCATCTCGCTGTCGGTCACCGAACTCGTCGGCGTCCTCGTGTTACAGATTTACGTCCTCGAGCTGGTGCTCGGCATCGACGGAATCGCGCAGGTGAGTCTGACGGCGATTCGTGAATCCGACGTGGCGCTCGTCATCTGGACGACGATGGTCGTCGTGGTCGTCGGCATCACCGGCAACTTCCTGAAGGACGCACTCTACGGTCTCCTCGACCCCCGCGTCACCACTCAGTAGTCGGGAGCCGCGGACGACCGTCGTCCGGACTGCTCACAACAGGTCCGGAAGCGCTGCCACCTGCCCCGGGTCGTGGCCGTAGACGACGAGTGCACCCCGCCGTGCTTCGATATCTCGCACCCGCCGACAGCTCGCCTCCCAGTCGGGCCGCGAGTGGAGCAAGTCACGCCCCATCGGATGGCCGTCCTCGTAGTTGGCCGCCGAGTACGCCAAGTCCCCCGCAATGATTAGGTCGCGCCCGTCGGCCGCACCACCCTCCACGACCAGGCCGACGAGTCCGGGCGTGTGGCCCGGGAGGTGCACCCAGTCGACGCCGTCGGCGAGGTAGCCGTTGTCGCCGTACAGCGGCTCCCACGCGAGGTCGTGGTCGAAGTCGCCGCGCACGTACGCGGACGTGTCGCTGGTCACTGCCTCGAAGTAGGCGTGTTTCAGCTCCGCGTCGTGGACGTAGACGGGCACGTCCGTGCCGGCGAAGTTGTGGAGCCCGCCCGCGTGGTCGAGATGCAGGTGCGACTGGACGACGGCGTCGATATCCGCGAGCTCGAAGCCAGCCTCGGCGAGCGCGTCGGGCAGGGGGTGTTCGTCCGCGTCGTGGTGTGTGAACTCGTCGTAGAGCGCGGGCGGCCAGTGGCCGTCGCCCGCCTCGGGGTGTGAGCCGGTGTCCCACAGCAGGGTCTGCTCGTCGGTTTCGATGACGAGGTTGAACACGGGACCGTCGGCGCGGACGGCGTCGGGGTTCGGGTTCGAGGCCGTCGCCGTCACCGCGCCCTCGAGCGGATAGTTCACGTCGATCTCCATCGTGCCGCGGTCGATGAGGTGGACTGTCGGAGCCATACCGTTCCGGCGGGGGGCGCGAGCAAAAGTGTCGGGGCGGTAGCGTTTTCTCTCCGCCCTCCTCCCACGCCGTATGGACACCGGCGACGGCCCGACGTATCGACTCGCGTGGGCGGTGTATCTGACTGTCCTCGTCGGAGCGGTCGCACTCGCCACGTTCCTCACGCGAAATCCAACTGGCGACGCGGTCGCGATGGCAGTTATCTTCGGCGGTTCCGGGCTGCTCGCGCTCGCCGGCACCGCGCTCGGACTCCGTGGCGTTGCGCGCCCGCTGACCCCGCGTCCGCTGTACGCGGGCCGGATTCGACTGCTGCCGATGGCAGTCGGCGTCGTGCTCGCGAGTCTCGGACTGTTGCTCACCGAAATCGGACCCATTCCGCCGGCGTCACTCCTCGCGCTCTTGTTCGGTGGATTACTGCTCGCGGCCGCGGGTGGCGTCGTCGCGCTGTTGGCGACGAACGCCGAGGCGCGCGCCCGACTTGACGGCGTTGAGCCGACCGAGTGGCGTGCACGCCCCGACCGCCGGCGACGGCGGGCGTGGTACGGTGTGACCGTCGCGATGGCCGTCGCGCTAGTCGCGCTCGCCGCGGTAACGGGGGACTTCTTCCACATCCCGCTGCTCGGCTATCCCGTCGTCGCGTGGGCCCAAGCCGAGAACGAACGCGACTACTGGCTCACCGACGAGGGACTCGTCTTCGGGAACACGACCGCCTACCGCATCCTCGACCGGAGTGAGATTACGCGCGTGCGCCACACGGGCGACAGTCTCCGCATCGAGCGTCGTGGCTGGCGACCGGCGCTCACCTGCGATACGGGGGGCATCGACGACCCCGAGGGTATCGCGGACGCGCTACGGTAGGAACGCCCGCACATCCTCGCGGAATCGGTCCGGTTCGTCGGCGTGGACCCAGTGGCTCGCGCCCTCGTAGCGCTCGACGGTCGGGTCGTCGATGCCGCGCGCGAGGCGGTCGAGCACCGACGGTCGCAGAGCAACGTCGTCGGTGCCCCACAGCAGCTTCGTCGGGACGACGACGCGGGCCGGAGAGCCGAGAGGATATTTGAGCGTCTGGCGACCGAGCGCGCGGTAGTAGTTGACGCTCGCCGTGAGTCTCCCTTTGCGCCGCCACGCGCCGAGATACCGCTCGATGTCCGTCTCGTCGTGGCCGGAGAGGTCACGGAACAGGTCACACAGTGCGCGGTAGTCGCGCGCGCCGAGGACGCGCTCGGGGAGCCACGGCAGTTGGAAGAACCCGGAGTACCACGATCGGAGGAGCTGCCGACCGCGAAGCTGTGCGGCGAGCCGTTCGGGGTCGAGCGTGTTCGCGACGACCAATCTGTCGACGTGTGCGGGGTGGTGGCGGGCAAACGAGAGCGCGAGCGAGCCACCCCAGTCGTGACCGACGACGCTCGCCGTCCCGTAGCCGAGCTGCTGGATGAGTTCGTACACGTCGGTCCGGAGGCGGTCGAGTCGGTACGAGGAAACGCCGCGCGGGCGCGCCGACCGATTGTACCCCCGGAGGTCGGGCGCGACGACGCGGTACTCCGCGGCGAGCGGGGCGATGTGGTCGCGCCACGTGTACCAGAAGTCGGGGAAGCCGTGGAGCAAGAGCACGAGCGGCGCGGTTTCAGGACCCGCGGCGACGTAGTGGATGGGACCGACCGAACAGTCCGCGAAGTCCACCTCGAATCCTTCATCGGCGGCCCACTGCTCTGCTGGACCGGGGTCCGGCCGTGTCATCGGTCGCTCGCCTCGATATCGTACGGGTCCTCGATTTCCCCCATCACAGTTTCGAGTGCGTCCGTCGCCGTAAGTAGCCCCACCACCTCGCCGTCGCCCATCACGAGCGCGAGCTCCTGGTGTTGAGTCTGGAACTGGTCGTATGCGTCAGTGACGGAGGTGTCGGGCGAGAAGACGAGCGGCTCTGTCGCGATGGCCGTGAAGTCGGTCTCGCCCGACTCGAGGGCGTCGAGGTGGTCCACGACCGAAGGCACGTAGACGACGCCTTCGAACGCTTCGAGGTCGCCGTCGACGAGCGGGTAGCGGGTGAATCGGCCCGTCGAGAGCGTGTCGAGGTTCCGGTCGCGCTCGCCGACGCAGAGCGCGACGATGTCCTCCCGGGGCACCATCACCGAAGAGACGGGCGTCTCGCCGGCGGTAAGCGCGCTCAACACCTCGGCTCTGCGCTCCTGCGAGAGGTCGCCCTCGTCGAGGGTGGTGGAGAGCCGGTTCCGGAGGTCGGCGCGCGACTCGATTGCGTCTTCTTCGGTCTCGCGCCACGCGCCCGTCATCTCGATGCCGAACAGTCCGAGGGTCCACTTCGCGACCGTGTCGCCGACCGCGATGAACGGGCTGACCAGTTTCGTGAAGTAGTACAGCGGGGTCGCGCCGTAGCGACAGACGAACTTCGTGCGCTCGACGCCCAGATACGTCGGGGTCTGCTCGCCGTGCGTGAGGTGGACGAGGTTGATGACCAGGAAGGCGAAGGCGGTTCCCAGCCCGTAGGTGGCGAGTGTCGTCCCCTGAATCGCCGGCTCGACGAGCGCGGCGACGGCCGGCTCTGCGACGATACCGAGCGCGATACTCGTGGCCGTAATGCCGACCTGACAGCTCGTCAGGTAGATTTCGAGGTCGTCGGTCATCTCCCACGCGCGCCGAAGCCCCGGCTTGTCGAACTCGGCTTTCGAGTACTGGCGGGTCCGGGTCAGCCCGAACTCGATGGCGACGAAGAAACCGTTTCCGAGAATCAGGGTGATACCGCCCAGTAGTCGCAACCCTGTTTCGAGCGAGACCATTTGTGTCACCTACATCCGGGGGTGGCCTAAAGCCGGGCGATGGCCCCCCGAAAACAAACAGATGCGGTGGCGTGGTCCGAGCGCGCCTCGTGCGCGCGAGTCAGCGCGAGGTCGTCGCGAGGGCACCGAGCGACGGCTTGTCAGCGCGTGCTCTGACAGTGGATGAGCGACTGAAAGGAGCGAATCGGCTGGGGAGGCGTGTGGGCGGTTTGGGTGGGACTGAAAGGGGTCCTGAAGTCTGCCATGGCAGACTTCAGGGTCAGCAAGACGCGCAGCGTCTTGCAGAGACGGGCGTGTCGCGCGTGTTCGGTCGGCTCCGTGACCACTATCGGGAGCGAACGCAGTGAGCGACCGATATGTCACGGGGAGACCGCGACACGCCCGGGGATTTCAAGCTGGTCACAACAAGAGAGCCAAATTCAGACAAGTAGGCTTGTTACCCCTCCCGCCGACGACCGGATATGAACAAGAAGGGCCACGTCCTGAACGGCATCCTCCTCGCCATCGGGCTCGGCTACATCCTCGAACCCGCGGGCGACGTGGAGACGTTCCGGACCATCGCCGCGACGCTCGTTCCGGTGACGCTGGGTGCACTCCTCCCCGACGTGGACACCGCGTTCGGGAAACACCGGAAGACGCTGCACAACATCCCGCTGCTCCTCGTGGTCGCGGCGTATCCAATCTACTTCGGAAACCTCCAGTACGTCTGGATCGGTGTCGTTACCCACTACGTCCTCGACATCGTGGGGTCGCGCCGGGGCATCGCGCTCTTTTACCCGCTGTCGAGCACGGAGTACGGCTTCCCGACCGGCGTGACGACCTCCTCGAAGTACGCCGACGCGGCGACGGTCGTCGTGACGATTATCGAACTCGCGATTATCGCCGTCTTCGTCCACGTCGTGCCGGGAGTCCTCGACACGGCAATCGAGTCGCTGCCGTACACCGTCGAGAACGCGACGAACGTGCTTCAGTAGACGCTCACGTCGTCGAACCGGCCGCCGTAGGCGACGTTCTTCGGGTGGGTCGGCTCCGTCCCCGACAAGAAGAGGCGGTCGATTTTCTTCCACGTGTTCTCGTAGCCGAGGTGGGCGTATTCGAGGTGGCGACGGAGCGCGTGACCGTAGCCGTCGCGGTGGAAGACGCGGCGCGGCTCCTCGTTGCGGAACGCTTCGACGACCGATTCGGGGCCGTCGAGACCTCCTTCGAACTCCGTCCACACCTCGCCCACGGTGCCGTGGAGGTGGGCGTACGAGGAGCCGAAGCCGGGAAGCTCGGTATCGCGAGCAATGTGCTGGGCGCGCTCGTTCTGGTACTCCCGGTGTTTGGGGTTGTACACCTCGGCCGCGTGGAGGGTGTCGCGGTACTGGCGAATCTCCTCGGGACCGAGACTGACGGTCGCAAACTCCGGGTGGGGGACGAGCCCGACGCCGTCCTGTCGGTCGAGTTCGGCCATCGCACCCTCGAGGGTTATGAAGTCGGGCACCGGGTCCGAAAGCCCGAGCATGAGGACGTGTTTGCGCGTGCGCCAGTTGCCGGTGAACACCTCGCGACCGGGAACAACGGCGAGGTCATCGTCGGCAAAGCGGCGAGCGCGGGCGCGAATCTCGTCGAGGCGGACGAAGTGGGGGGCGTAGACGATGGCGTCCAGTCCGCGCTGTTTCGCCCGGCGAACGACGTGTTCGTCGAGAATCTTCACGTGGGGGTCGACCCGGAACACATCCGATACTGTGGCGAGGACGGCTTAGCGGTTTCCGTCGGCGACGCATCCCGAACGTATATACCCGATGCGTGGACACGTTGTGGTATGTGGTCGTGTGCAATCGCCGGCTGTGACACGGAAACCGAGCGCGTCGAGGACCTCATCGTCCACCAGGCGAGAGACCACGAGCGCGTCCAGTGTCCGGTGTGTGCTACGGTGCTCCCGGACGGCTACTTCGCGATCAAACACACCTTCGAGGAACACACCCGGACGGACTTCATGCGAGCCTACGACGCCGAGCCGAAGGACATCCGTCAACGCGAGTCCGTCATCGAGGCCGTCGAATCTCGCGCCGACATGGACGAGGTGTTGTCGCGACTCGACACCGACAGCTCACCGGCAGAGTCACACACCTGATTTTCACCGTCACACGTCAAGTCGAGTCCCCGCCGCGACAGCCGCGAGCCCGCCGAGACACAACAGTCCCAATCCGGTCGCGTAGGTACCCGTCGCGTCGTAGAGCGCGCCGATGACGACCGGACCGCCGAAACCCCCGACCTCGCCGCCGGCGAAGACGAACCCGACCGCCACCCCCGTCAGCCGCGGCCCGATGCCGTCGAGTTCGGGTGGAATCGCCCGCACCAACGGCGAGAGTCCACCGACGCCGAGTCCCGTACAGACGATACCGGCGAGCAGCGCCACGCCCACGCCGGTCCGTGCGATGGTCGCCACGCCGACCGCCACGGCAGCGCCACAACAGACAACAGCTACCCGGCGCGCGTCGTAGCGGTCCGCGAGCACCGGTATCGTCAGGATGCCGGCGGCGTTCGCGACGACGAGCAGCGTGGCGGTCTGGCCGGCCGTCCCGCTCGCCATCCCGCGGGACTCGAGTATCGTCGGCAGCCACCCCTGTAGCCCGTGGAGCACGGAGAGATAGACGACGCCGAGCACGACGACGAGCCGGAGCGCCGGATTCGAGAGAATCGCCCGGAGGTCGGCGGTGAGCGACGCTAGCTCGAAACCGCTGTCCGTCTCGGCTTCGGGAACGGCCGTCCGCGCGACGAGCACCCACACGAAGGCGTATCCGAGCGCGACGGCCCCGCTCGCGAGGAACAGCGGTCGCCACCCACCGAGTGCGGGCCCGAGTATCGGTCGCCCGACGGAGAACGCGCCCGCGGTCCCGGCCGAGGCGCACAGCAGATACAGCGACGAGGCCGCGCCCGTCTCGCCGGCCGGGAACAGCGTCGAAACGAGCTTCGGGAGGCCGAAGGTGATGGCCGTCGCCCCGACACCGAGCAGAAGCGTCGCGGCCAACAGCGACGGGAACCCGCCCGCCACGCTCCGGGCCATCTGTGCGACGGCGACGATAGCCAGCCCGACGGAGAGACTCCGCCCCGCGCCGACTCTGTCCACGACCAGCCCGGAGACGAGTGCGAGGGGAATGTAGACGAGCGGGACCGCGCCGGCGACCAGCCCGGCCTGCGTTCCGGTCAGCGCGAGCTCCTGTCGAATCGTCGGAAGATACGCCGGGAGCGTGAACCAACAGAACATCAGCGACGTGTACGTCAGGGCAGCGAGCAGCGTCAGCCCGTACGCGCGGCGAGTGGTCACGGTCGGTGGTCGCCCGCCGGCGATATGAACGTCGTGGTCGCCCGAATTTCAGCCCGATTCGTTCTTCCGTCGTGCGGTGGTGTGCGGCTTGGTGCGTGTCGTGCGCGCCACGTATCGTACGAGAGACGAACGCGAACGGAGTGAGCGGTGGCATCGGCTGGGGAGGCTCCTGGGCGGTGCTGCCGGTGTCGGGCGGGATGTTTGAGGTGATTGAAATACCCGTTCGATAAACGTGCGAACCAACCGCCGAGGATTATATCCGTCTGGATATTCTACTGCTGTATATGGCAGATGATAGACAGGGCCGAGAGGAGCACGCGGATCGTGAAGAGAATCGCCAGCGTGAGCGAGAATTAGAGGAGGCTAAAGCCCGAGGTGATGAAAAGAGACCGCTGTTTGATGATGAAAGCGTGCGTCTTGGTGAGCTTGATGAAGCGCTCAAGTCGCACGACTATCCAACCACGACAAATGAGTTGGTTGCGGCCTATGGTGAGTATGAACTTGAAACTCAGGACGATAAGAAACCCCTGGAGGACGTACTCTCTTCAACAGATGATCAAACCTATAATTCAGCTGAGGACGTTCGCAGACAGATACTGGAACTCATAGGCCGATAGCTTCGAGTTACCTGATTGGTTACCGACTGTCGACGTGGTCGGCTTACCTTTTGATTTCGGCTATGAACCGTGGCGAACACCGAGTCAACCGCCAGCTCTCCACGCACAATGCGTAGCCCAGCCAATTGTCAGTTAAAATGTCGGATTCATCTGGTGGCTAAAGCCACCAGTATTCTCCTTGATTCTGTATAATCTCTGACGATAAGTTTGCAGTGTGATGGACGCTATCCCGGCTACGAGAACGTCCGATAGGCTGAGCGAATGGCCGACGTTCGCTTTACTCACCCTTGTTGCCGACGCCCGCGTTCTCCCCGCTCTTCGCTTCGGTTTCCCCCCAGTTGAGGTCACGGGATCGGTCGGTCTCCCGGAGGATGAACGGCCCGATGGAGAGCGTGCGCTTCGTCACGGTGACGATGCGAAGAATGTAGGACAACAAGAACGCGAACGGCAGCAGGGAGACGGCAACGCCCGCGCTCACCACCACGACGAGCGGGCGCACGCCGAACACGGTCCCTGGGAACAGCGCCGGTTCGAGGTAGACGACGCCTGCGACCGCCGTGAGGAGTGCGGGTACGGACGCGTACAGCATCGTCCGGGAAAGGTCGATGAGCGCCCACTGGAAGTACAGCGTCTTGAAGTGCTCGCGCGCCGGTCCGAACAGCTCGAGCGCGTCGATGAGTTCGTCGAACGCCGCGCGGGCGTCCTCGGTGAGAACGTCCTCGTTCTCCGCGCGGATTCGGCGCGCCGCGTACAACTTCCACGAGTAGTTGTAGTTCAGCGCGGAGAATACCACGTCGAACTCCCCGAACTGGGCGTCCTTGAGGCCGTTCTCGACGGCGTCCGCGTTCCCCTTCACGTTCTCTGTGAACGCGGCCACTTGGTCGTTAAGGGCCTCGTCGTCAATATCCTGAATGGCGTCCGAGACGGCTTTGGCGCGTCGCTTCGTGAGTTTCACGAGCGACCGGAGGAACACCGAGGGCTGGGCGGGGCTGACGGGTTCCTCGATAACGTCCTCAACGTCCTTCCGGAACGCCATCGCGCCCTCCATGCGTTCGCGCTGATCTCCGACCGGCCCCAGTTCCTGAGAGAGTACAAGTTGACTGAGCGCGAGCACGAGCGTGACGCCCGTGATAATGGACGTCAGCAGCCCCTGAAACAGCGTCTCGATCGGGTCTCTCTGGCTGAACAGCGCCGGCGTCTCGGTCGGGTGGAGGTGCCCGATGATGGCGAGCGCGAGGAACACGCCCCCCGAGATCCCGGCAGCGACCAGCCACCGGTTCGCGTTCAATAGTAGCCAGAACTTCCGACTGTTCTCCGGCACGCGCTCCCGCATCGTGTCGCTCGGACGACTTCTATCACTGTCGCTCATACCAGCCGTATTCCGTTCACGATGGAAAATCTTTGAGAGAACTATCGAAGAGATCTCACACTGTGCTTATGAAGTGACTGGCTGTCTCTGTCGAACTGGCTCCTTACTCTGGGTGTCCGCAGAGTTCAACAGCGTTCACCGAGCGATCTACGCCACGCTGGCGAGACGAAGAGACAGAACACAGCGAACGAGTCAGAGAACCTCTATCGCTCTTCGGAGTCGAGGACGCGAATCTGGTCGCCACGAACCGTCACCGGAATTGGGACGGTCGCCTCGTACAGCTCGACGGTGACCTGGTCTTTCCCCTCGTCGATGCGCTGGACCTGCGCCTTCTCGCCCTTGAACGGGCCGGCGACGAGTTCGACGATGTCGCTTTCTGCGATTCCCTCCACGTCCGGCTTCGGAGAGAGGAAGTGCTCGACCTCCGCGATGCCGGACTCGCCGGGGACGACGCCGCGGGAGTGGGGAATCTCGTCGAGGATGCGCTCGAAGACGGAACTGTCGTCGGCCTCGACCATGACGTAGGAAGTGAGCGAGTCGGGCGCGAGCGCGGCGTGAATCGACTCCTCTTCCTTGCTCATGATCATGTCCGCGACGGTCCGCTCCTGTGAGGCCGTGGTCTTGACGGCGAAAATCCCCATCAGAGACCAGCCCCCGGCACGAACGACATCAGGAGGAAGATGACGAACCCGAGCAGGCCGACGAGCGCGACGCCGGCACCGGCGATGAGTGCGACGCGGGAGAACTCTTCCCACGACGGGGTGCTCGCCAGCTTCAGCACCCGCACGTAGCTGTTCAGGTCGAAAGGTACGTCCATAGAGGTCGTTCCGCGGCTGGCTTTCTATACCTGTTGGTATCCGTCGTCACCCGAATCGAGACGAATACTTAGTTGATGAACTCCGTCTCGTCGTTGTCGGTGGTGCGCTCCGTCGACTCGCTCGGCGAGCGGTCACCCGCGTGGCGACCGCCCGCGCCAACGTCACGCTGGCTGGCCTGCTCGCGTTCGGCCTCGCTCTTGCCGTAGATCTGTGGCGACTCGACGCCGGTGACGACGATCATCGTCTCCATCTTCCCGTCGAACTCGTTGTTGACCGAGGCACCCCAGATGATGCGGGCGTCAGGGTCGATGCGGTCGTAGATCTCCTCGACGACGCCCTCCGCCTCGTCGATGGACATGTCCGGACCGCCGACGACGTTGACGAGCGCGGAGTTCGCGCCGTCGAACTCAACGTCGAGCAGTGGCGACCGGAGCGCCGACCGAATCGAGTCCTGCGCTTTGTTCTCGGAGTCGGACTCACCGAGCCCGATCATCGCGACGCCGCCGTTTTCCATGATGGTCTTCACGTCAGCGAAGTCCACGTTGACCAGCCCGGGCTTCGTGATCAGTTCGGTCATCCCCTTGACCGAGCGCATCAGCACGCGGTCACAGATTTTGAATGCGTCCTGTAGCGGGAGGTTCGGCGCGTAATCCAGCAGTCGGTCGTTCGGGATGACGATGACCGTATCCGAGACCGCACGCAGACGCTCCAGCCCGGCGTCGGCGTTCGCGCGTCGCCGTTCACCCTCTGCCGTGAACGGGACCGTCACGATGGAGATGGTGAGGGCGTCCTGTTCCTGTGCGGCCTGTGCGACGACCGGTGCGCTCCCGGTGCCGGTGCCGCCGCCGAGTCCGGCCGTGATGAACACCATATCCGAACCGTCGATGGACGCCTGGATGTCCTCGATGTTCTCTTGGGCTGCTTCCTCACCGATGCGGGGAACTGAGCCGGCACCGCGCCCGCCCGTGCGCTGGCGGCCCATCAGAATCTTCGTGTCCGCTTCGACCTCCGTGGCCAGATGCTGTGCGTCCGTGTTGGCGGCGACCAGCTTCGCGCCATGGATTCCCTCATGTGACATCCGGGTGACGGTGTTGCCGCCCGCGCCGCCACAGCCGACGACGGTAATCTTCGTCTCCAAGTCCTTGACGACGCTCGCGAGTTCGTCGTCCGTCATGGTCCCCGAAGCGCTCGGGGACTCGTCTGTCTCGACCGGTGTCGACTCCGTAGGTGGGGCCGACTCCTCGTCGGCCGTCTCCTCGGCTTCGTCGATGGCGTCGTCGATGATGGAATCCATTATGCTCCCGTTTGCGCCATGCAGGTATTGTATCTTTCCCTGTTTCGGCAACAGAGACCGGGATTTTGCCGTGAGGACGCAAGTCAGCCGAATCGCAGTGATAAATCAAATGACGCGATATAAAACTCGTTATCCCGCCTCACAGTGGCGACTTGCCGATGACGGTCGTGGGAGAAAAAGGAACTCCGATTATCGCCGAGTAGACCCTACAGCGCGGAGTAGCCGCCGTCGACCACCAGCTCGTGGCCCGTCACGAACGAGGCGTCGTCGCTGGCGAGGAAGGCGATTGCGCCGGCGATCTCTTCAGGCTCGCCGATGCGCTTGAGCGCGTACTGCGACTCAAGCGAGTCGCGGGCCGCCTCGGGATCTTCGTGGTCTTCCAGTCCACCCTGCACCATCGGGGTGTCGGTGAAGCCGGGGCAGACGGCGTTGGCCCTGACGCCGTAGCGTCCGAGTTCGCCCGCGATGGAGCGCGTAAACTTCGCGACGCCGCCTTTCGTGAACGCGTACGCGCTCGACCACGGCTGGCCGATGACGCCGGCCAGCGACGCCGTGTTGACGATATTGCCCGACCCCTGTTCCTTCAGATGCGGAATCGCGGCGCGACAGCCGTTCCAGACGCCCATCGCGTTCACGCCGAAGACGCGGTCGCGGTCCGTCAGCGACACCTCCTCCATCGGCCCGCTCGTGTGCGAGATGCCGGCGTTGTTCACCATCACGTCGAGCCCGTGGGCTTCGACGGTCGCGTCGACTGCGTCTTGGACCGCCTCGGCGTCGGTCACGTCGAGTTCGACCGACTCGGCCGTGCCGGCCACGTCCGACTCGGCAATCTGCTCGACCGTCTCTGCGGCCCCGTCGGCGTCGATGTCGGCTGCGACGACCGTCGCTCCCTCGCGGGCGAACCGCCGTGCACTCTCTCGCCCGATTCCGCTCCCGCCGCCGGTGACGAACACCGTCGTGTCATTGAATCGCATACCGTCTCGTGTGTGGGCTGGCATATAACTGATTGCTGTTTGGCGTGCCATCGGCTGACACGAGCGCGTTAGGGCTAAGTGTCCGGCTCAGAATATTCGACCATGAGCCGGCGCGCAATCGTGTTCGACCCGCTCGCGCCGCCCGCCAGCCGACTGGCCGGATAGCTGCAGCACTCGTCTCGTTTTCGGTTACCAGCTATCCGCACGCGAATGACGCCACACCACCGGCCGCAGCCGCGGCCACTCGACCACTCGCATCGCTCGATAACCACACGCCTACGGGGGGACCGATGAGCGACGGCTCCGTCTGGCGGAATCGGAGCTTCGTCGCCTTCCTCGCCGGCCAGTTCGCGACGAACGCCGGCGACAGCCTCTACACCGTCGCCCTGCTGTGGCTCACCCTCCAGCTCACGGGGTCGTCTGCCGTCGTCGGGGCGGTCAACGCCATCCTCCTGCTTCCGTGGCTGTTGCAGGCGCTCGCCGGCCCGTTCGTGGACCGACTCTCCCTCCGTCCGCTGCTCGTCGGCTCACAACTCACGCAGGGGGCGGTCGTGCTCGCGCTCCCGCTCGCATACGCGACCGGCCGACTGACGGTCGGTGTCATCCTCGGCGTCGCGACGACCCTGATGGTCGCCTCGCTCGTGATGGCACCGATGGAGTCGGCGCTGCTTCCCCGTATCGTCGCCGACAGCCAGCTCTCGCGGGCGAACTCCGCGCTCGCGACCGTGACGCTCGGACTCGACATGGTGTTCGACGCGGTCGGCGGGGCGTTCATCGCCGTCTTCGGTGCGACGACGCTGTTCCTCGTCGACGCCGGTACGTTCGCCCTCGCTGCCGTCCTGTTCGCGACGGTCACGGTCGCCCCGCTTCCCGAGGAAGCCGACGAGGACGACACGGCCGACGCGGACACTCCCCGCCTGCGCGAGTATCTGGCCGACCTTCGGGTCGGCGTTGACACGCTCCGGGGCACGGCGTTCGTCGAACTCACCGCCCTGACTGCGTTCGCCAACTTCACGACCGGCGTGACGCTGGCCATCCTCCCGGCCTTCGGCGCGAGTCTCGACGGGGCGATACTGCTCGGCGTCCCGCTCGACGGAGCGGTGATTTACGGCGCGATGCTGGGCGCGCTCGGCATCGGCCGACTCGTCGGCTCCGTGCTCGGCCCGCGCTTCGAGACGGTTCCCTACGGACGCTTCTCCATCGCCGGCAACGCGGTCAGCGGCGTTGCGTGGCTCGCGTCCGTTCTCGCACCCGGACCGGCGCTCACGGTCGGGCTGTTCGGACTCGCGTGGGTTCCGGTCGGTATCAGCGGCGTGCTCTCCTCGACGCTCCGCCAGCAACTGTTTCCGACCGAGGTACTCGGGCGCGTCTCTGCGGTGAAAGGAACCGCCTCGGGGGCGACGCTCCCGCTCGGCTCGCTCGTCGGCGGCGTCGTCGGTACCCTTCTCGGTATCGAGGTGACGCTCGCGCTGGCGGCCCTTGGCTTTGGACTCGCTGCGCCGTATCTCGCTGTGCGAAAACCTCTCCGAGGACTTCCGTCCGTCTCGGAGGCAGAGCCGGCCGACTTCGGCCTATAGCGGGAACCGTTCTTCCCGCGTCTCGTGGACGACCTCGGGGTCGATGGTCCGGCCGTCGACCTCCACCGACTCGCCCGCGGCCAGCGCACCGAACGCCGGTCCCTCGCCCACTCCGAGTGTCGCGGCCTTCTCCGGCTTGAACTGCTGGTCGCGCGCGACGACGGCCCCTTCGCCCACCTCGACGGTCTCGTAGCTCTCGTGCAACACGTCTGCCAACGCCGCGACGATTCCCCCGAACGAAGATTCGTCGGCGAGCGCTACCCGTCCGACCGGCCGGGTCCCGCCCTCCTCGGTCTCGAACGCCACGGCCGCGTTCGCCACGGCCTCGCGCGCGCCGTCGGTGTCGATGTTCGCCGCCTCGCTCGCCAGCGACGCAGGTAGCGACCGGACCACGACATCGCCTTCGTAGCCGGTCGCCGGCCCCCCGAATCGGAGTCCGTCACCGACCGTCGTGACGGCCGCCTCGACAGCCTCGACCGTCGAGAGGGGGACCCCGTTCGTCGTCTGCGTGAACGTCTCGCTCACGACGCGGTAGCCCAGCGATTCGATGACCTCACACAACACGGGATGGTCGCCTTCGACGACGGCGTGGCGCGCGCCAGACCGCTCGAAGGCCGCCCGAATCGTCGCCTCGGCCTCGCGCGGGTGTGCCATCCCGTCGAGCGACCAGTCGGCGAGCATGTGTCCCGGCGACCAGTCTGTCTCGCGAGCGATGCGCTCGAACCGCGGGACGTAGTGGCCGCCCCCGACGCCGACGAACGGTCGCTGTGTCGCGAGACGCTCGCGGGCGTCGAAGATTGCCCGCGCGACCGCCCGCGCGCCGGCGGGGTCGTCCCACTGTTGGTCGTCGCTCCCGAGTTCCACGAACAGCGAGGGCACGTCGATGTCGGTCGGTCCGTGGTGGGTGCACTCGATTGCCGTTCCGTAGCCGTCGGGCGCGTACCCGTCGAAGGCGTCGAGAAGCGCCGCGAGCGAATCCGGGTCAGCCCGGGCGAAGCTGGCGTCGTCGCCGCCGTGTTCGGCCGGGCCGGAATTCCCGGTCGGGTGCGTCGTCAGCAGTGGGCCGGTGTCGCCGGCGTGTCGGCTGGCGACGAACAGCCGGTCGGGGTCGTCGAACGCCGACGCGAGTCCCTCCGCGTGGATGTGAAGTTCGTCGAACGTCCGGAGTTCGATGCCGTCGGTCCGGTACACCGTCCCGCCTCCCTCGGCGTCCGGCCGACTCCCATCCTCGCGTTCCGTCCACGAGCCGAGCGCGAGCAGCTGCTCGCCAATGTGTTGTGAGGCCCTGTCCGCACGCGAGACGACGACAGCAAGCATACTAACTCTCCGTCGCCGCCGAGTAACTGTGTTCCGCTCTCGGACGCTGATAACGTCCGGGGCAGCTCACCTATCCGAGTTCCTGTTCCGTCTGTGTTCGGTCGATCATGCCCGTTCGACATGCCCGGCGCGATTTCGCCGGCGACCTATCCCGAGTCCGGCGACGGCTAGCCGACCGATGAGGACCCACGCTATCGTCGCCACCAGCCACGGCGTCGTCCCGACGACCCACCAGCCGAACGCGACCACGAAGAGCGCTGCTCCGGCGTCCAGCGAGCGGGTCGAGGCCGCTTTCGTCCGCGACCGGCCCGTGGCGACACCGAGCATCAACCCGATGCCGATGGCCGTCGGCAGCACGAACGAACTCGTCGTCCCCGCACTGATTGCGACTGCGACTAGCCCGGCTAGTGCCGCGACGGTCACCAGTAGCTCGAAGTGTATCGTCGCCCGCCCTGCGAACGTCTCTCGATTCATGCTCCACGTACGCTCGCTGAATGGTTAAACCCCTCAGTCAACATACAATATAGCTGGAGCCGGACCGTCGATTCACTCCCGTCATACGGAGCGTCGACCGCTATCCGCGCAGGGATTCGACCGGCGGCTCCCACGCCGCTCGGTAGGCCGGATAGAGTCCGCCCCCGAGCGCGATCAACATTCCAAACCCGAACGCGCCGAGGACGACGAGCCCGTTCGTCGGGACGAGCACGGCAGACAGCGGGAGTCGGGTGCCGAGTGCGACCCCCACGACGACGGCCGTCCCGAGAATGGCTCCGAGCGCCCCGCCAACGACCCCGAGCAGCGTCGATTCCACGAGCAGCGTCCGGAGCACCTCGTCGCGGTGGACGCCGACGGCCCGGAGCACGCCGATTTCACCCCGACGCTCCGAGACCGTCATCAACATCACGTTGAAGATGGAGACGCCGGCGACGACGAGCGAGATGCCGGCCACGGCGAGTAAGAACCCGTTCAACAGCGCGAAGAACTCGGTAATCCGGGAGAGCACGCTCGTCAACGAGAGCACCGAGACGCGCTCCTGGCGGGTGTTCAGCCGCTCGCGGACTCCGTCAGCAATCGCCCGTGCGTCGTCCGCGGAGTCGGCCTGTACCACGACCTGTGCGTAGTCGTCGGCGACGAACTCGTCGGGTGGAAGCACGACCGCAGACCCCGGCCTGATCGGGGAGAAGGTGCCCTCGGAGTCGATAATCGCGAGCACGCGATAGCGGTTCCCCTCGATTTCGACGGCAGACCCGACGCGTGCGCCGAGTCCCGCGGCGAGTTCATCACCGACGGCGACGCCCTGTCTGAGCGTGTCGGGCACGTCGTCGACGGCGAACAGCGCCGCCGGCTGTGTCGTCCCGTACAGCTGGGCAAAGGACTGACCGTTCGGGCCCGAGACGCTTGCACCCCCCGAGTTTAGCGGGATGACGGTTCCGCCGCCGGCGGCGGCCTGCCGGATAGCCTGCACCTCGCGAGGCCCGAGGTTCTCCTCGCCGTCGTCGGGACTGATGATGACCTGATTGCCGAGTCCACCGAGTTCGGCCAGTGCGGCGGTCTGGAGCGCCGTCCCGAGCATCCCGAGCGTGATGACGGCGAAGACTCCGATGACGATACCGAGCATCGCGAGCCCGGCCCGGAGCCGCTGGCGCGAGAGGTTCCGGACGGCGAGCGAGCCTGCGGGAAACCGTCGGGCCAGCCGCGTCGCCAGCGACGACTCCACAGACTGGTCCGACGCGCGTTCGTCAGCCATCGAGCACCCCGTCGACTAGCTCGACCGTCCGGTCGGCGTACTCGCCCACGAGGCTGTCGTGGGTGACGGCGACGACCCCGACGCCCGCGTCGGCGATGGTCTGTATCTCACCCAACACCGCTTCGCCGGTGTCGCGGTCGAGGTTGCCGGTCGGCTCGTCGGCGAGCAGTACGTCCGGTTCGTTGATGAGCGAGCGCGCGATGGCGACCCGCTGTTTCTGCCCCCCTGATAGCTCGTCGGGCGTGTGTCGGAGCCGGTCGGCGAGTCCGACACGACCGAGTAAATCGACCGCGCGGTCGGTGTAGTCGGCGTCGAGAAACCGCGTCGGCAGCCGGACGTTCTCGACGGCCGACAGCGTCGGAATGAGATGGAAGTCCTGGAACACGAAGCCGACGCGCTTGCGGCGCACGTCCGTTCGCTCGCGAGCCGACAGCGCAGCGACCCGCTCGCCCAGTAGCTCGACGCTGCCGGTCGTCGGGTCATCGAGCAGTCCAAGCATGTTCAACATCGTCGACTTGCCAGAGCCGGACGGTCCCATGATGGCAGTCACCTCGCCGCGCTCGACGGTGAAGTCGACGTCGTCGAGTGCGGTGACGGTCCCGCCGCCGCCGTCGTACTGCTTCGTGATGCCGTCGAGCCGGAGCGGCGGCGAGCCGTGTCCGTCCCCGTCGTTCATTGGTAGCGGCGCGCGCCGAAGACGACCAGCGGGAGGGTGACCAACAGGCCGACGCCGAGCCCGACGACGGTCCCCTCGACACCGCTCAGGAACCGTCCGCCGTCGCCGTCGTCGTCGGTCGCGACGGGCACGTCGACGGTCGTCGTCTGGCGTTCACCGGCGGTCGTGTAGGCCACGGTTATCGGCACGCTCGTCACATTCTCCGGGTCGATTTGGGCGGTCAGATCGAACGGGGCGAACTCGCTCGGGCCGACGGTGCCGAGGAACTGATCTCTGTTCGGATACGTCGGTCCTGCGTGCTCGCCCTCGCCGACACCGACGACGACGCCGCGCACCTCACCGTCGCCGACGTTCCCGAGGTTCCCCGACAGCTCGAGCCGCTCGTCGTCGGCGCTGAGACTCAGTCCGGTCACCGACACCGCGCCGCTCGCGCGGTCGAGGTCGTACGGGCGCACGACGGTGCTCGCGTCGCCGCCGACGGTGTACTCGACCGCGAGTCGGAGTGTCGCGGCTTCAGCCCCCGAGAGGTCGACGGTCACGCTCTCGGTCGCGCCGGGCGCGATGGTGCCGGCGACGGCAGTCCTCCCCACGCTCAGCGCCGTCGTCCCGTTCGAGAGCCGCGGGACGAGCACCGGCTCTTCGATGGCCGCGTTCCCGAAGTTCGTCACCGTCACTCTGACGGCTCCCATCTGCCCACTAGCGGCGTCTTCGTCGTCAGACTGGAGGGTGTTTCCGCCGCCGAGTGCACCGGCAATCCCGCCCACTCCGCCGGCGTCTGCGGCTGCCGACTGCTGGTCTGCCGTCACTCGTTCGACGCGCAGCCCCACGTCGTCTCGCAGCGGCGCGACCGATACGGCTCGGGTCTGCGTGGTCGTCGCCCGCGTGCCTGCGGCAGTCGTGTACGAAGCTTCGACCGTGAGGTCTCGCTCACCGGCGGTCGCCGGCGCGAGACTGAAGTTCAGCGGCTGGCTCACGCCCGCCGGAAGCGTCGCTACCGTCTGTCGGGTCCGGTCGCCCGCAACGTCGGTGAACGCGACGGTGATATCACGCAACGGTGCGCCCGTTGGGTTCGAGACAGTCACCGTGGCGTCCGAGTCGGCTCCCGCGGTGAGTCCCGCCGCGTTGGTCGTTAGCTGTGGTGTGCCGGCCTCGACGGCGACAGACAGGGGTCGGCGAACGGTCGCCTGGTCGTCGTCTGCATCAGCGACCGTCGCGACGACCGTGAGGTCGCGTGCCCCCGGGTCGGAGAAGCTGACCGTAACGGGCACCGTGAGCGTCTCTCCCGGCGAGAGCGACCCAAGCCCGGTCGCGCTCGCGAGCGTCGCTCCCGTCTCGTTGACGACGGCGACGCGTTCGAGCGTCCCGGCCGAGTCGCTTCCGGCGGAGAGCCTGACGGTCGCCGAGACGGTGGTCGGTGCGCCGGCCGTCGGGTTCGTCGGCGAGACGCTCGCGTCGGTAATCGTCACGCGCGCGTCTGGAATCGCGCCGACGGCAAAGCCGGGAACAGTTGCGGTCACGAGAAGAACGGCGATGATGAGGGCTGCGCCGCGAATACGGGCCATTGAGTGGTCCCAATTGAGGGCTGGACGAGTATTAGTCCTTCCCGTACACTCCGATTCGGATGTTCTAGAGTTATATTCGACAGCAGAGCGGCTTCGATAGACGTTGTCGGGCTTACAGAGAGTCGCGGCTACTCGCGGACTACTCAATTTGCTATTGCGGTATGTAGTTTATACCTCTCCGCGCCGGGCGTATTTTGGTCGCGGAGACCGTCCGATCGGACAATGCAGGAGTACGAGCGCGAGATACTGCTCGAACGAATCGGGCGCGAGAGCGCCACCGTCGGCGCGTCCATCCCCGACCGGATCGACGTGCAGGGCGAGGAGGTCGATCTTCAGGAGTTCGTCTTCGAAATCAAGCGCCGGGACACGATTCCGGACGGCGAGCGCGAGCGCGTCGAGCGCGCAAAGAAGAACCTCCGGCGGGAGCGACTCCAGCGCAAACAGCGCATCGAGGGCGAGACGG
>Ga0209917_1000082_pt1 | contig 34378 bp, 29 predicted proteins | sample SalPon2_C_H2O_MG_FD_185710 | JGI IMG/M metagenome (GOLD analysis project Ga0209917, IMG submission 185710) | Salt pond water microbial communities from South San Francisco under conditions of wetland restoration - Salt Pond MetaG R2_C_H2O_MG... | ecosystem: Environmental > Aquatic > Non-marine... | reverse complement strand
AGCGAGATCGTCGAGACGGTGACGGCCGTCCTCGAAGGGTACGACGGCCCGGTCGTCGTCGACCCGGTGATGGTCGCTGCGACCGGCGACCGACTGCTGTCGCCCGCGGCAGAGGCAGCCTACGAGGATCTCATCGCCCGCGCGACGCTCGTCACACCGAACGTCGACGAGGCGGAGGTGCTCGTCGACCGAGCGGTCGAGACGCCGGCTGACGCCGCCACGGCGGGTCGCCACCTCGTCGAGTGGGGAGCCGACGCGGCGCTCGTGAAGGGCGGACACCTCGACGGGGACGGCGATGCGGCCGCCGAGGGCGACACACGGGAGGCCAGCACCGTGGTTGACACACTCGTAATCGGTGACGGGGAGGGGGGTGAGCCGTCCGTCCGCCGGATCGAGAACCCACGGATCGCAACCGACGCGACCCACGGCTCCGGCTGCACGCTCTCCAGTGCGATCACCGCCCGATTGGCGCGTGGCGAGCCGCTAGAGTCGGCGACAGTCGAGGCGGTGTGTGGAATGCACGAGGCGATTCGCCGCGGGTACGACGTCGGTTCGGGGCCAGGAGCGGTGAACGGGACTGTTCTCGACGGCGGCCGGCCGAACGACCGCAGTGTGACGGGCGACCGCGGTGTGACGGACGACCGCAACTGACCGATCCTGCCGGACCAGGCGACAGCTATCGACGCCACACCCGCAGGGTTTTACCGGCCCCCGCCGGGGGTACGAGTATGCCAACGGGGATCGTCGGGGAGTTCCTCGAACTCAAGACGGAGACGGACGCAGACGTCCTCGCGATGCAGTGTGGCGACTTCTACGAGTTCTTCGCAGACGACGCCGAGCTCGTCGCCGACGAGCTCGATCTGACGGTCTCACAGAAGTCGTCACACGGGTCCTCGTACCCGATGGCCGGGGTGCCGCTGACCGAGCTGACACCATATCTACGAGCGCTCGTCGAGCGAGGCTACCGCGTCGCCGTCGCCGACCAGTACGAGACCGACGACGGCGGTCACGCCCGCGAGATCGTCCGGGTCGTCACGCCGGGGACACTCCTCGAGACGAGCGACGACGACGCGCGATACCTGGCGACCGTCGTCGCTGGCGGGGACGACGACGGCCGCACCGGGGACGAGACGATGAGTGGCGAACCGGTGAGTGGCGAGGGCACACAGCCAATCGGCGTCGCGTTCGCGGACGTCACCACCGGTCGATTCCTCGTTACCGAACTCGACGGGTGGGAGGACCTCCGCGCGGAGCTGTACCGCTTTGACCCGGCCGAGGTCGTCCCAGGGCCGACACTGCGAAACAACGACGCGTTCCTCGAAACGGTGCGTGAGGACCTCACGGGAACGCTCTCCGTCTTCGACGCGGAGGCGTTCGCACCGGGGCGTGCCGCCCACGCAGTTCGCGACCAGTTCGGCGCGTCGATCGCAGACAGCGTCGGGCTCGACTCACAGCCCGCGACACGCGCAGCCGGGGCCGCACTCGCGTACGTCGACGAGACGGGTGCCGGCGTGTTGGCGTCGATGACGCGACTGACCGGCTACGCCGCCGCCGACCACGTCGAGCTCGACGCCACGACACAACGTAACCTCGAGCTGACGGAGACGATGCGGGGTGAGACGACGGGATCGCTGCTCGAGGCGATCGATCACACGGTCACCGCCGCTGGCGGCCGACTGCTCCGTGAGTGGCTCACTCGGCCGAAGCGCGACCGCGAGGCGCTTGAGCGACGGCTGGACGCGGTCGACGCGCTCGCCGGCGCGACGCTCGAGCGCGATCGGATCACCACGATTCTCGAGGACGCGTACGATCTCGAACGCCTCGCCGCGCGGACCACGAGCGGGAGCGCCGGGGCACGAGCGCTCGTATCGATCCGAGACACGCTCGGCCTGCTGCCGGAGCTCGTAGACGCCGTCGAGGAAACGTCGCTCTCGACGACGCCGGTAGCCGATGTGCTCGCTCGGCCGGACTACGACGGCGCTCAGGCGCTTCGTGAAGCGCTCGAAGATGCGCTCGCAGACGACCCGCCGAAGACGAAGACCGAAGGAGGATTGCTGTGTCGTGGATACGATCCCGAGCTGGACGAACTGATCGAGCGACACGAGGCCGCCCGAGAGTGGATCGACACGCTCGCAGAGCGTGAGAAGCAGGCACACGGGCTCACCCACGTCACCGTCGACCGGAACAAAACGGACGGGTACTACATTCAGGTGGGCAAGTCGGTCGCCGACGAGGTGCCGGCTCACTACCGGGAGATCAAGACTCTGAAGAACTCGAAGCGGTTCGTCACCGACGAGCTGGCCGAACACGAGCGCGAGGTGCTTCGGGTGGAGGAGGCGCGCGCCGAACTGGAGTACGAGCTGTTCGAGGCGCTTCGTGAACGGGTTGCCGAGTCCGCAACCCTGGTCCAGGACGTCGGGAGAGCCCTGGCCAGACTGGACGCGCTCACCTCGCTCGCGACGCACGCCGCGAGCGAAGACTGGACCCGTCCGACACTGACCGACTCGCGCGAACTCGCGGTGACAGCCGGGCGACATCCGGTCGTCGAACAGACGACTGACTTCGTGCCGAACGATCTGCGTCTCGACACCGACCGCGGGTTCCTGATCGTCACGGGGCCGAACATGAGCGGAAAGTCGACGTACATGCGGCAGGCGGCGTTGATCCAGCTGCTCGCACAGGCAGGGTCGTTCGTGCCGGCACGCGAGGCGCACATTGGGCTTGTCGATGGAATCTACACCCGGGTCGGCGCGCTCGATGAGCTCGCACAGGGACGGTCGACGTTCATGGTGGAGATGCAGGAGCTGTCGAATATCCTCCACTCAGCGACGGCAGACTCGCTCGTGATACTGGACGAGGTCGGCCGCGGTACCGCCACCTACGATGGGATCGCCATCGCGTGGGCGGCGACGGAGTACCTGCACAACGAAGTGCGCGCGCGGACATTGTTTGCGACCCACTATCACGAGCTGACGGCGCTTTCAGACCACTTGCCTCGGGTGGCAAACGTCCACGTCGCGGTCGATGAGCGTGACGGCGACGTCACGTTTCTGCGAACAGTCCGTGACGGCCCGACAGATCGGTCGTACGGGGTGCACGTCGCAGACCTCGCTGGTGTTCCGGCACCGGTCGTCGACCGCGCCGACCACGTGCTCGACCGGCTGCGAGAAGAGAAAGCGATAGAGGCCCGGGGCGGCACGGCTGATGGCGAGACGACACAAGCCGTCTTCGACCTCTCGACCGGCTCGTTCGCCACGGGTGCTGACGACACGAGAACCGGGAACGGAGAATCAACAGCGGACACGACAGATAGCGAGACGAGGGCCAGCGACGACTCGGCAGCAGACAGCGACGACTCGACAGCAGACAGCGACGTGGTCGACCCGGCCGCACAAGCCGTCCTCGAGGAGCTGACCGACCTAGATCTCAAAGAGACACCGCCCGTAGAACTGATCTCACTCGTGGACGCGTGGCAAGACCGGGTGACTGAGAATATGGAGACCACACACGAGGGGTGACCACCGAAGCGCGAGCTGGCCGGCGGCAGACGCGTCTGACGCAAGAACTAATGTCCGAGGTGGTCGTTATTCTGCTATGGGTATCATGAGCAAGATTCTCGGCGGGGGCGGACAGCGCTCCGTCGAGGACTACGTCGAGCTCGACATCGACGAGTTCGCCGCCGTGAGCGCCGAGTCGAGCATGGAGGTCCACATCGCCGAGATCGCCGACCAAGGCGATGTCATTCCGATCAAAGACGCGATCTACGACGGTGACTTCGTCATCGCGGACATTACCCGCCACTCGACATCCGACCGGACGATCGAGCGGATCGTCGACGAGCTTCGACAGGTCGTCGAAGAGGTCGACGGCGACATCGTCCAGAAAGGCGACGACCAGATCGTGGTAACTCCGACCGGTGTGCGAGTGTCACGCGAGAAGCTCTCGTAGTCGATACACGTCTGTCTCGACGCCAACGCCGCGAATCGTCCAGATGCCAATGCCACAAGCCATCCGGGTATGGTCACGGACGCCGCCGTCGAGCGGCCGCAGAACCGCATCATATATGCCGCTCTCCGGGTGAGGGTAAGACGAATGGACGAGCCGGTCCTACTGACGGGCGCGGGCGGGCGGGTCGGCCAGGCGATCCTCGACGGCATCGGCGAGAAGTACGAGTGGCGGCTGCTCGATCGAGAGCCGATCCCCGCGGCGAAGGTGCCGAGCCACGTCGCCGACGCGGATCAGTACGTCGCGGACATCACCGACGAGAGCGCCGTCCGGGCCGCGATGGCCGACGTCGGGGCGGTAATCCACCTCGCCGGTGATCCGCGTAAGACCGCCCCGTGGGACTCGGTGTTACGAAACAACATCGACGGGACGCAGGTCGTGATGTCGGCTGCGGCTGCGGCCGGCGTCGACCGCTTCGCGTTCGCCTCCTCGAACCACGCGGTTGGCGGGTACGAGACCGATGACCGGACGCCCGAGCTGTACCGCACGGACGATGCGTACCAGCTCACAGGCGAGGAGTTACCTCGGCCAGGCAATCTCTACGGCGTCTCGAAAGCGACCGGCGAGTTTCTTGGGCGTTACTACCATGACGAGTTCGGGTTGTCTGTCGTCTGTGTCCGGATTGGGAACCTCACCAAAGGTCACCCACCGCGGGAGTACGAGCGGGGTCAGGCGATGTGGCTCTCACACCGGGATTGTGCGCACCTCTTCGATCGCACGCTCCAGGCCGACTACGGCTTCGAGATCGTGTACGGCATTTCCGATAACGACCGCAAGTACTACTCGATCGACCGCGCCCGCGAGGTGCTCGGCTATGACCCACAGGACAACTCGGCGGAGTACTCCTTTGCGGGCGACCCACTCGAGGAGACCGACCACTCGGCAACCGAGACCGACCCCCCAGTCGACGAGCCGTGAACCGCCTCGGGGTCACGTGATTCGAGACGCAGAACGTCTCGTCATCACGGAAATATTCGATTTCTGTCCGACCTCGACGCTCGCTTTACTCACCTGTAGAAGACTCACCGGCGGCTACGCTCGATGGTCGTTCAACAGCTCACTCGAAGAGGCTGCCGACGTCCCGGCGCTTTCGGTTCGCCCGCTCGACATGGTCGTCGATCCGGGCGGCAATTTGTGGACGCCGCGTGGGGTGAGTGAGGTACGAGAATATGAGGTCGATCACCTGCGTGCGACCGGTTCCTCGCTCCTCGATCGCGAGTGTTGCAGCCGCCTCAAGGGTATCCTCACTGCCGGCGTCGACTGTCGACGCGAGTCCCGGCGCCGCGAGAAGCGCGGCGTTGAGATCGAGCTCAGAGAACCCGATAGCGGTCCCGTCGACGCGGATTCGCGGCGGGACAGCCCGCTCTATGATCTCGGGATCGATCCGGAGTCGACGACACCACTCGACGACCGGATCGAGGGAGACGTCGCGATGGCCGGGAGAAACAGCGGTGAGATAGCCGACCGCGTTGGCCGCACAGCCGGCCGCTCCAGACCAGTTGCGATCTGTGGCATGGTGCGTCGCCGCGGTCGCCGCGATTAAGCCGTGGAGGAGTCGTTCGTCATCGCCCGTTTCAAGCGGCAGCCAGGCGGCCTCCCACGGCTCATGAGCTGCGAGGTGGTGTCTCTCGTTGAACAGTGCGACTCCGGCATAGAGCGCAGGCTTCACCGCTGGAGGACCGTCGGATGCGTCGTGCATGTATCACTGTAGCGGTGAGCCGACGAAAAAGCTACACGCAGGCACTCGGTCGCGAGTGGAGAGGATAGCTTGACAAAGCGCTCACTCCGGCGACGATTCGTCCGCCGGATCGAACACACGTATCCACCCATCGCGTTGGACTCGGATCCGGAACGTCGTGTACCCGAACTCGATCGCGGCCGGCTCACATCGGAGACCGGCTCGGTGCCGGAGAGCACGGTCTCGACGGCCTCAACGTCTACACACTCGTGCAGTGGCTGGGTGGAGACGACGCGGGGGTCGACGCCCGTCGCGTTGGCGACGACAAAGACGATAGCGGTGGTGAGCTCAACGTGCTCGGTCGGGCCGTAGTGGGGTTGGGCGACCAGTGACCGGAGGTGGTCAGAGTCATCGGTCACGTCGGCGTCGACGAGGGGTCTTCCTCACTCCCACGCCGCATCCGTCTCACTCGATGGCTGAGCGCTCTCGTGTAGCTCAAGGCCGGTGCTGATTCCTCGCAGTGCGAGCAACACCTGTTGGGCGTTCTCCCCGGGCGCGACCGTCTCGGTGGCCTCATCGAACAACAAGACATCCTCCTCGACGAGTTTTGGGACGTGAGCGTGATAGAGCGAGACGTACACCGCTGACCGCCGCTGGTCGGTGAGTGCCCCTTGTTCGTCCGTATGCTCCCACGTGGCGATGGCCTCGGCGAGGTCTTCGAGCGACCACACGGCGTCTTCGAGGAGGGCGTAACAAAGGTATCGACGACGAGGGTGTGAGAGCACCTCATATATGTGATCCAGCTCGATGACGGCAGGGGAGAGAACGGCCTGATCGGGGAGTTCCCCCGCAGCGGCCGTCACCTCACCGTCGTCCCGATCTCCGGTCATGCCCGAATATGTGCTAATCAACCTGATAAGTGTTTGTCTTATATTTCCGGTATACCGGGGTATTCGGCCTCGATACGCACAGACTCGCCGACGGCTCAGTATGATTGGAGGCCGTGTGGTCGCTGTAGGCATCAAGAGCGACAACCGTTGTGAACACCATGCACAGCTCGCGGAGTTTCTTTCAGCACAGCTGCTCGCTACGCTCGCTGCGTTGTGTTGAAAGAAACGTCCTGACGGAGATTTGAACTCCGGTCCCTGGCTCCGCAAGCCAAGAGGATAGTCCACTACCCTACCAGGACTCATCTACACGTATTGTGGAGTTACATAAGACGGTTACGGTCCGATAGTCACCGTGGGCAGACCTCGCATGCGAGAGACGGGTCGGCGAGCACCCCCCCTGGGCCTGCAAACGTGATCGAGCCGACTCTTTATGTATCAATCCGGCACCACCAGACGTATGCTGAAGCACAGCAGCCGGGAGCGCACTCCCACGAGCCCACTGGATTCAACCGCGAGATCGGCGCAAGGACAACGCTTATTCGTCGAGTCGACTACCGACGAGGTACGCGTATGGGAGCCATAGAGGACGTCTACGAGGATCTCGAGACTGACGTCGAGTTCGAGGAGTTCGCGGCCGCAGTCGAGGACAAAGTCGAGCAGATGGGCGGTTTGGCGGACGAAGAGACCGCCGCGATGCTCATCGCTCACGAGCTCCGCGACGAGGAGGCGGACACCATCGCGGACATCGAGCCCGGCATGAACGAGGTGAAATTCCTCGGGAAGGTCACGGCCATCGGTGACGTCCGAACCTTCGAGCGTGACGGCGACGACGGTGAGGGCCGCGTCTGTAACGTCGACGTCGCGGACGCATCCGGCTCGGTTCGAGTAGCGTTGTGGGACGAGATGGCGGCGGCAGCGGACGAACAACTCGAGGTTGGCCAGGTGCTCCGGGTTATGGGTCGGCCAAAAGAGGGGTACAGTGGGCTCGAAGTGAGCGCTGATAAGGTCGAACCCGATGACGACGCCGAAGTCGACGTACAGGTGCTCGACACCTATCGCGTCGAAGACCTCTCGCTCGGCGCGTCCGACGTCGACCTCGTGGGGCAGGTCCTCGACACAGACTCGGTGCGGACGTTCGACAGAGACGACGGCTCTGAAGGGCGGGTCGCAAACCTCACGCTCGGCGACGAGACCGGTCGTATACGGGTAACGTTATGGGACGAAAAGGCAGACCTCGCGACAACGTTTGACGCCGGCGAAGTCGTCGAAGTCGGTGACGGATACGTCCGCGACCGCGACGGCGACCTCGAGCTCCACGTCGGCAATCGAGGAACCGTCGAAGCTGTCGACGCAGACGTCGAGTACGTGCCCGAGACGACCCCGATCGGTGAGGTGGAGATCGGACAGACCGTCGATATCGACGGCGGCGTCATCGAGACCGACCCGGTGCGGACGTTCGACCGAGACGACGGTAGCGAAGGGCAAGTCAGAAACGTGCGGTTGAAAGACGAGACGGGTGAGATTCGGGTCGCGCTGTGGGGAGACAAAGCCGATGCGGATATCGACTTAGCCGACCGCGTCGTCGTCACCGACGCGGAAATCGGCGACGGCTGGCAAGACGACCTTGAGGCGTCCGCAAACTGGCGATCGACGGTAACTGTACTTGAGGATGCCGACACGAGAGCAGGCACATCGGAGACCAATCCGGACGCGGCAGGAGCGAACACAGCAGACAGTGGACTTAGCGAGTTTGCCGACGGCGGCGAGGCGACCACCGCCTCAACCTCGACCGATGAAGCGTCGACGACAGCCGCGGCAACGGACGAGGACGGCCCGGCAAAAGACGATGAGGGGACGACCGTAGACGAGACGGAGTTCACCGGGACAGTCGTACAAACCGGAGACCCAATCGTGTTGGACGACGGCCAGCAGACGCGTCAGGTCGAGACCGATGCGTCGCTTCGACTCGGCGAAGAGGTTACTGTCCGTGGGCCAGAACGGGACGGGACGATCCACGCCGCGGACGTGTTCTGATCGCCGATTCACGAGGTGAGCATAGGGTGACCCGGCGTGGCTACAAACCGCACCCGGACTGACATCTGGAGCCGACTGTACAGTGACTGCCGGCATCGATGAGACGACGCGCACACGATCGGCGAGGCGGCCGTTCGGGCACGGAGACGCCGGTAACGGAAAGCGTTATACGCTGGACGGACACGTCTGTGTGTATGAGTGTCGAGTTGCCGTTCGCGCCGGTCGATCACATCATCCGGCGGAACGCCGGCGAGCTTCGCGTCAGCGCCGACGCGGCCGAAGAGCTCGCTCGGCGAATCCAGACACACGGCGCGGAGCTGGCGATCGACGCGGCTGAGCGCGCGACCAAGGACGGCCGAAAGACGCTGATGGCGGGCGACTTCGGCGTTGAGCAGGTGATACCGCGCGAGGAGCTGTCGCTACCGGTCGCTCCCGTCGACCGGATCGCTCGGCTTCGGATCGACGACAGGTACCGGGTGGGCGTTGACGCGCGAATCGCGCTTGCAGACATCCTCGAGGACTACGCGGACAACGTCGCGGCCGCTGCAGCGAGGCTGGCACGACACGCCGACCGACGAACGGTACAGGCCGAAGACATCGAGACGTACTTCGGACTGTTCGAATAGATGCGCTTCGGCTACAGCGAGGCGTGTCTCGCACACGACACGGGCGACCGTCACCCGGAAAACCCGGACCGACTACGGGCCATCCGCCGCGGGCTCGCGAAGCGACACGGCGTCGAGTACACCGATGCGCCGCCGGCGAGCCACGAAGCGGTGACAGCCGTACACGACGATGACTACGTCGACGAGTTCGAGGCGTTCTGTGCCGACGGCGGCGGCAGTTGGGACCCAGACACTGTTGCCGGTGAGGAAACGTGGGACGCCGCGCTCGCATCCGCCGGACTCGCGGCGTGGGCCGCTGGGGCCGCTCTCGACGGAGAAGACGGTCGCCAGACACCGTTTGCGCTCGGGCGGCCACCGGGACATCACGCGGTCGTCGACGACGCGATGGGCTTTTGTTTTTTCAACAACGCCGCGGTCGCCGCCCAACAGGTGCTTGATGCGGGGGATGCGGCGCGCGTGGCAATCTTCGACTGGGACGTCCATCACGGGAACGGCACCCAAGACATCTTTTATGACCGCGGTGACGTCCTGTACGCGTCGGTTCATGAGGACGGACTCTATCCCGCGACCGGCGCAGTGAGCGAGACCGGGGCGGGCGCAGGTGACGGCACTACGGTCAACCTTGCGCTCGCGGCGGGCGCGGGCGACGCCGACTACCAGTACGCGATCGATGAGGCAATCGCGCCCGCACTCCGACGATTCGACCCCGACCTCCTCATCGTCTCTGCTGGGTTCGACGCCCACCGTCACGACCCGATCTCGCGAATGCGCGTCTCGTCGGAGGGATACGGACTCATGGCCGACCAGCTTCGGACGGTTGCAGCGGAAGTCGACGCTGCCGTTGCGTACGTCCTCGAGGGAGGGTACGGCCTCGACACGCTCGCCGACGGGGTGTCGATGGTCCACGAGACGTACGACGGCCGCGATCCCATCGAGCCCGACGATCCTGTCGACGAGACGACGAAGACGAGTGTCGAGACGCTCCGCTCGACGGTAGACCTTTGACATCCTCCCCGCGCTAAAGCGCGAGGCGTTCTCCTCGATTCTCCGTAAGGAAGCGGTATTGCAAACCCTTGTTGCGGTGGCGCGCGCCTCGCGGGCCGCAAAGCGTGCTCGCGAGCGCGTGCGAGGGATGAACGAGTCGCCCGTGGGCGACGAGTGAATCGGTTGGGGAGGAGGTGGCCAAATAATGCCCGGGGTACCGGGCGGTCGTGTTGATCGTGCTCCTGCAAACTGCGTAGTAGAGCGAAGCGTCTAGGGAGGATGTGGCCAAGTGATGCCCGGAGTACCGGGCGGTCGTGTTTGTCACACTGCTCGCACGGTCGCATACGAACGAATCAACCCAAACGGCTGCGATATATGCTTCTTCGAGGAGAAACTCCCGCCGTTTACCGCGAATGAGGATGCCACCGGTGTCCGTACGTCGGAGACTCGTGAAGACACTGCTCAACCATACGTCACACTCTCGAACGATACGCACAGACGCCCGGAGCGGGATTTGAACCCCACTCGTTCCGCTCGCTTCACTCCCTGGTTCAAATCTCTGCGGAACGATTCATCGCCGCCAATATCGACTCGCTTCGCTCGTCAGTTGGCGGCGACAGAAGACGCCCGGAGCGGGATTTGAACCCGCGTCACGACCGTGACAGGGTCGTATGATGGGCCACTACACCATCCGGGCAGGCAGCGACGGCCCCGAAAATGGGGACGCCCGGAGCGGGATTTGAACCCGCGTCACGACCGTGACAGGGTCGTATGATGGGCCACTACACCATCCGGGCGCGTCGCAATCTGTCGTACCCGTGTCTGGCAGTTAAGGCTTGCCATCGGCGGTGAGGGTGGGGGGTGATCGCACGGGTCGGCACGCTTTTGTGGATGCGTGTTAATGAATTGCCTATTGGTTGCCCGTCGCGGAGAGCCATGCACAGCGAAGTTGAAAAGCCTTATCTGAGTGCGGTTAATAACAGCCTGTAGTATCTCGTGATAGCTTCTCCCCACCACCCATGGTAGACGTAAGTCAACACGAACTCGTCCCGGAACACGTCCTGATCGACGACCCCGATGAGATTCAGGCGATACTGGACGAGTACGACGTTAGGAAAACTGATCTGCCGAAGATCAAGCGCACCGATCCCGCGACCCCCGACGACGCCGAGGTTGGGGACGTGGTGAAGATCATTCGCGACTCGCGAACGACCGACCAGGCGGTCGTGTATCGATTGGTCCTCTCATGAACCGACAAGACCGACGCGTGGTGTCGAGAGAGTACTTCTCAGACGAACGGCTCGCCGAACACCACTTCCGCTCGTTCAACAACTTCCTACGCCGAGGCATGCAGGAAGTCGTCGACGAGAAAGAGACCATCGAGACCGACATTGGCGACAAAGAGGGCCAGGAGCCGGTGTACGTCGAACTCGGAGATGTGCGGATGGTCACCCCGCGCGTCCGTGAGGCCGACGGCTCCGAGGAGCTGTTGTACCCACAAGAGGCGCGGCTCCGGAACATCACCTACTCCGCGCCGGTGTTCATGGAGATGTCTATCGTCCGTGGCGGCGAAGAAGAACCCGAGACGGTCGTCGACAGCACGGAGACGAAGGTCGGTCGGATGCCGGTCATGGTCGGTTCGACCAACTGTAACATGGCCGAGTTCAGCGACGACGAGCTCATCGACATCGGCGAGGACCCGGTCGACCCTGGCGGCTACTTCATCGTCAACGGGTCAGAGCGGGTGTTGATGACGAGTGAGGACCTCGCACCGAACAAGATCCTCGCGGAGTACGACTCGAAGTACGGCGACGAGATCCAGGTCGCAAAAACGTTCTCCCAGCGCCGCGGGTACCGGGCACTCGTGTTGTGTGAGCGGAATCGTGAGGGGCTACTCGAGGTGTCGTTCCCGTCGGTCTCAGGCTCGATCGACTTCGTGACACTCGTCCGCGCACTCGGACTCGAGTCCGACGAGGAGATCGTCCACCGCGTCTCAGACGACCCCGAGATCGTGAAGTTCATGTTGGAGAACTTAGAGGAGGCGTCGGTCCAGACCACGGAGGAAGCCATCGAGACGCTCGGTGAGCGCGTCGCCTCCGGGCAGGGGAAGAACTACCAGCTCAAGCGCGCGAACTACGTCATCGACCGGTACCTGCTTCCGCACCTCCACGAAGAGGGCGTCGACGAGGAGGACGTCCGGATCAACAAGGCGTATTACCTCTGCCGGATGGCCGAGGCGTGTTTCGAGCTCGCGCTTGACCGGCGTGAAGCGGACGACAAAGACCACTACGCGAACAAGCGGCTGAAGGTCTCCGGTGACCTGATGCGTGATCTGTTCCGGACCGCGCTGAATAAACTGGCACGCGACGTCAAGTACCAGCTCGAGCGGGCGAATATGCGAAATCGCCAGCTCACCGTCAACACGGTGGTTCGTTCCGACGTGTTGACAGAACGGCTCGAACACCCGATTGCGACCGGCAACTGGGTGGGCGGGCGGTCAGGCGTCTCACAGCTCGTCGACCGGACGGACTACATGGGTGTGCTCTCACACCTTCGGCGGCTGCGATCGCCGCTGAGTCGCTCACAGCCACACTTCGAGGCGCGTGACCTTCACGCGACTCAGTGGGGTCGCATCTGTCCCTCCGAAACGCCGGAGGGGCCGAACTGTGGGCTGGTGAAGAACTTCGCGCAAGCGATGGAGCTGTCACAGACGGTCGAGGACGAACAGGGGCTGAAACGAGAACTGGCGTCGATGGGTGTCGAGGGGATCCCCGGCATCGAGGGCGTCGAACGACAGACGGCGGACGACTGATCATGGCACAAGCAGAACGCGAAGCGAAGGTGTACGTCAACGGGAGTCTGGTGGGAACACACCCCGACCCGAACGCGCTGGCCGACCAGATACGCGAGGCCCGCAGGCGCGGTGACGTGAGCGAGATGGTGAACGTCTCGGTGAAAGAACGGACCCGCGAGGTCATCGTCAACGCAGACGCAGGGCGAGCCCGGCGGCCGCTCATCGTCGTCGAAAACGGCGAACCGCTCCTCACCGACGAACAGATCGACGCGTTAGAGCGCGGAGACGTCGAGTTCGAAGATCTCGTCGAGCGCGGATACATCGAGTTCATCGACGCCGAAGAGGAGGAGGACATCCTCGTTGCCGTCGACGAAGAGGATGTAAGCGTCGATCACACACACCTCGAGATCGACCCGCAGCTCGTCTTCGGGATCGGCGCGGGGATGATCCCGTACCCGGAGCATAACGCGAGCCCGCGCATCACGATGGGTGCGGGGATGATGAAACAGTCGCTCGGGCTTCCATCGGCGAACTACCGGATCCGACCGGATACCCGCCAGCACCTGCTGCACTACCCGCAGCTGGCGATGGTGAAGACACAGACGTCTGATCAGATCAGCTTCGACGAGCGCCCAGCCGCACAGAACTTCGTCGTCGCTGTAATGAGCTATGAGGGGTTCAATATCGAGGACGCACTGGTGATGAACCAAGGATCCGTCGATCGCGCGCTCACGCGCTCGCACTTCTTCCGGACGTACGAGGGCGAAGAACGGCGGTACCCTGGCGGCCAGGAGGACCGCTTCGAGATTCCCGATCAAGACGTGCGCGGGGCCCGCGGTGAGGACGCGTATACCCACCTCGACGAGGACGGCCTCGTCAACCCGGAGACGGTGGTCGACGAGTCGTCGGTGCTGCTCGGCAAGACGAGCCCGCCGCGATTCTTAGAGGAGCCGGACGACATGGGTGGCCTTTCCCCACAGAAGCGCCGCGAAACGAGCGTAACGATGCGCTCTGGCGAGTCAGGCGTCGTCGATACGGTCACGCTGATGGAGGGCGAAGACGGCTCGAAGCTCTCAAAGGTGAAGGTTCGCGACCAGCGGATCCCAGAACTCGGCGACAAGTTCGCTTCACGGCACGGGCAGAAGGGCGTCGTCGGCCACCTCGCACCACAAGAGGACATGCCGTTCACCGAGGAAGGGGTGGTGCCTGACCTCGTGATGAATCCCCACGCACTGCCGTCGCGGATGACTGTCGGCCACGTGCTTGAGATGCTCGGCGGGAAGGTCGGTTCCCTGCGCGGATCGCGGGTTGACGGCACCCCGTTCCAGGGTGAAGACGAAGACGAGCTCCGCAGCGGCCTCGAAACACACGGCTTCAAATCCTCCGGCAAAGAAGTGATGTACTCGGGCGTCACCGGTGAGAAGATCGACGCGGAGATCTTCGTCGGCACCATCTTCTATCACAAGCTCTACCACATGGTGTCGAACAAGCTCCACGCCCGGTCACGGGGGCCAGTCCAGGTGCTTACCAGACAGCCGACAGAGGGGCGCGCCCGCGAGGGCGGACTCCGGGTCGGAGAGATGGAGCGCGACACGATCATCGGCCACGGTGCCTCGATGGTGCTCAACGAGCGGCTGCTCGAATCCTCAGACGCAGAGCAGGTGTACGTCTCCGCGGAGACGGGGCTCGTTGCCGTCGAAGACAGAGAACAGCGCCGCGTGTACGACCCGGTCACCGGCGATGAAGACGATATCCACGAGCTCGAGGTGAGCTACGCGTTCAAGCTGCTGTTGGACGAAATGATCGCCTTGGGCATCCGACCGAAACTCGAGTTGGAGGACGCAATTTAAATGTCACTACAAACACCAAAGGTGCTCGGCGGCATCGATTTCGGACTAATGGACCCGGAGACGTACCGGGACATGTCCGCGACGAAAGTAATCACGGCCGACACGTACGACGACGACGGCTATCCGATCGACATGGGGCTCATGGACCCTCGTCTCGGGGTCATTGACCCCGGGTTGGAGTGTCGGACCTGCGGGTCACACTCCGGCTCGTGTAACGGCCACTTCGGCCACATCGAGCTGGCCGCACCGGTGATTCACGTCGGCTTCACGAAGCTCATTCGCCGGCTGTTGCGGGCGACGTGTCGCGAGTGCGGTAAGCTCGCGCTCACCGAGATGGAGCGCGAGGAGTTCTCGGAGCGGCTCGTCCGCGCCGAAGAGCTCGGTGAGGATCCCCACGACGTGTTGAAAGCCGCCGTCAGGCAGGCACGAAAGGCCTCGACGTGTCCGTACTGCGGCGAGCCGCAAGCAGACATCAAACACGAGAAGCCGACCACCTATTACGAGGTCCAAGACGTCCTCTCGGGTGACTACTCCGAGCGAATCGCGGCCGCGATGCAGCCGGACGAGGAGGCCGACGACCCAGGCACCTCACCGCGGGAGCTGGCCGACGAGACCGACATCACACTCGAGCGGGTAAACGAGATCATGGCCGGCGAGTTCCGCCCACGCAAGGAGGACCGCCGGGCCATCGAGTCGGCGCTCGACGTCGACCTCACCGAAGAGGATATGAACAAGCTGATGCCCTCGGACATCCGCGACTGGTTCGAGGATATCCCGGACGAGGACCTCGGCGTGCTCGGGATCGACGCCGACGACTCCCGGCCCGAGTGGATGATCCTGACGGTATTACCCGTCCCGCCGGTGACGACGCGGCCATCGATAACGCTGGACAACGGCCAGCGTTCCGAGGACGACCTCACCCACAAGCTCGTCGACATCATCCGCATCAACCAGCGGTTCATGGAGAATCGAGAAGCGGGAGCCCCACAACTCATCATCGAGGACCTCTGGGAGCTGTTACAGTACCACGTGACGACGTTCGTCGACAACGAGATCAGCGGCACACCGCCGGCGCGCCACCGTTCCGGCCGTCCGCTGAAGACGCTCTCACAGCGGCTCAAGGGGAAGGAGGGTCGCTTCCGCGGCTCGCTCTCCGGAAAGCGCGTGAACTTCTCGGCACGAACCGTCATCTCGCCCGACCCGACGCTCTCGTTGAACGAAGTCGGCGTGCCGGACCGGGTAGCAAAAGAGATGACCCAGACGCTCAACGTCACCGAGCGAAACGTCGAAGAGGCTCGACAGTACGTACGGAATGGCCCCGAGGCACACCCCGGTGCGAACTACGTGCGTCGACCTGACGGTCGGCGGCTGAAGGTGACTGAAAAGAACTGTGCGGAACTCGCCGAGAAGGTCGAAGCGGGCTGGGAGGTAAACCGACACCTCGTCGACGGCGACATCGTGATCTTCAATCGACAGCCGTCACTGCACCGGATGTCGATCATGGCCCACGAGGTAGTGGTGATGCCGTACAAGACGTTCCGGCTCAACACCGTCGTTTGTCCGCCGTACAACGCCGACTTCGACGGCGACGAGATGAACATGCACGCGCTCCAGAACGAGGAGGCCCGCGCCGAGGCGCGCGTCCTCATGCGTGTCCAAGAGCAGATTCTCTCCCCGCGGTTCGGCGGCAACATTATCGGTGCGATCCAAGACCACATCTCGGGGACATACCTGCTCACACACACGAATCCCGAGTTCTCGGAGGCACAGGCGCTCGACTTGCTGCGGGCGACCCGCGTCGATGAGCTGCCTGACCCCGACGGTGTCGATGAAGACGACACGGCATACTGGACCGGTCAGACGCTGTTCTCGGAGCTGTTACCCGAAGACCTCTCGTTGCAGTTCCGTTCTTCGACCGGCGACAATGTCGTTATCGAGCGCGGCCAGCTTGTCGAAGGAACGATCGACGAGGACGCGGTGGGTGCGTTCGGCGGCGAGGTCGTCGACACGCTCACGAAGGAGTACGGCGAGACGCGCGCCCGGGTCTTCATCAACGAGATCGCCTCACTCGCGATGCGGGCGATCATGCACTTCGGCTTCTCTATCGGGATCGACGACGAGTCGATCCCGCCGGCGGCCGAAGAACAGGTCGACGAGGCCATAAACAGTGCATACGAGCGCGTCCAGGAGCTGATCGAGACGTACGAGGCCGGCGAGTTGGAGTCGCTGCCAGGCCGGGGCGTCGACGAGACGCTAGAGATGAAGATCATGCAGACGCTCGGCAAGGCGCGTGACTCTGCCGGCGAGATCGCCGACCAACACTTTGGCGACGACAACCCGGCGGTCGTGATGGCTCGGTCAGGTGCCCGTGGGTCGATGCTCAACCTGACACAGATGGCCGGCTCCGTCGGTCAGCAGGCGGTTCGCGGCGAGCGGATCAACCGCGGGTACGAGGACCGGACGCTCGCACACTACCGCGAGCACGACCTCTCCGCTGAGGCACACGGCTTCGTCGAGAACTCCTACCGTGCCGGGCTTACGCCAGAGGAATTCTTCTTCCACGCGATGGGTGGCCGCGAGGGGCTCGTCGACACGGCGGTCCGGACCTCAAAGTCTGGCTACCTCCAGCGACGCCTGATAAACGCGCTCTCCGAGCTCGAAGCACAGTACGACGGCACCGTCCGGGATACCTCCGGGCGTATCGTCCAGTTCGAGTTCGGTGAGGACGGCACCTCACCCATCAAGGTCGGCTCGGGCGAGGGCGACGGCATCGACGTCGACGGGATCGCAGACCGCGTGTTAGAGTCCGAGTTCGACTCCGAAGCGGAGCGAGAGCGGTTCTTAGGCGAGCGCGCGCCACCGACGAACCTCTCAGAGCACACCGCGTCCAGACCGGACACCGCAGACGAGCTGGGGGTGGAATCCGATGACTGAGTACGACCACGTCACGGACGATATCGAAGCCATCGTCGAGTCGAGTGAGCTGCCGAATCGGCTGAAGACACAGGTGTACGACACACTTGAATCGAAAGCCGAATCCTACGGCGACGTCACGATCGAGCAGGCGACTGACATTGTCACCGGCGTGGAAAACCGGTACCGCGAGACACGTGTCGACCCGCTCGAACCGGTGGGCACCGTTTCTGCACAATCGATCGGTGAACCCGGTACGCAGATGAGCGTCCCGGCGGACGAGCGCGTCGTTATCCGACGAGACGGCGAGACCGACACCGTGGCGATCGGGTCGCTTGTCGACGAGATCGTTGAGGCGCGCGAGTCACGAACTATCGACGGCCACGAGGTCGCGCGTGCACCTGCGGCCCTCGAGACGCTGAGTCTCGGCGAGGACGAGCAGGTGCGATGGAAATCGGTTGAAGAAGTCTCCCGACACGAGACACCGGACGAGCTGCTTCGCTTCGAACTCGAATCTGGTCGAACGATTCGCGCGACGAAGGCACACTCGTTCGTCACGCGGCGTGAGAATGACGTCGTACCAGTGAGTGGGAGCGACCTCTCGGCTGGTGACTGGCTCCCAGTAATAAAGGAGTTCGACGCTGCTGGGACAGAGGCAATCGACGTTCGGAGGTACCTCCCTTCGACGGAGTACTGGTACACCTCGACGCTGGCCGACGGGGGCACGACGGTACCGTCGGTGAGCGAGGCGCAGGTCCAGAACAAGCAAGCGGCGCTCGAGTCCGGTGAAATCAGCCAAGAGTCGGTGTACCCCGTTGGCGGAACCGTCGGATTGCCAGAACAGTTCCCTCTAGACGAGGAGACGGGGTTCTTCGTCGGCGCATGGCTCGCTGAGGGCTCTGTGACCGATCACTACGTTTCCGTTTCGAATGTCGACCCGACGTTCCAGTCGAAGGTTCGAGCGTTTGCAGAGCGATTCGACTTCAGCGTGAACGAGTACGAAAATCATAGTGGATTCGCCGTCGGATACGACATCCGGCTGAACGGAACGGCCTTGGCAGACTTCGTTCGCGCGGCCTGCACCGCAGACGGTGAGAAGGTCGTTCCCGGGTTCGCGTACGGTGCTTCGGACACGTTCGTCCGCGGGTTGCTCCGTGGGTATTTCAGTGGCGACGGCAACGTCGCAGCCGCCGCGGTTCGATCCAGCTCGACGAGTGCCGAACTCACCGCCGGGATCGCACTGTTGCTCGCGCGGGTTGGGGTGTACGCGACGCTCGGGACACAGGGTACGTCCCGAACGCTGCGGATTCCGAAAAAACACGTGCGTAAGTTCACAGACGAGGTCGGAATGGTTGGAGCACGGAATGAGGAGCTCGAGTCGCTCGTTGCTGACATCGAACCGGGTGGACCGGACACAACGGATCAAGTTCCGAACTTTGGTGACGCACTTCGATCGGTCGCCGCCGACGCGGGAATCCCGAGCAGACAGGTGAATGCCGCCTCGAAACGGCAGCGGATCGGCCGACGGCGACTGCGACGAATCCTCGAGACGGTGGCCGACGCAGGCGTCGAGTCGACAGCCCGGAGCGAACTAGAACAGGCCGTCGATGGCGACGTCGTCTGGGATCGAATTGCCTCAGTCGAGACGATAAAACGGGACGATGAGTACGTGTACGACTTCTCTGTCGCCGGGCTCGAGACGTTTACCACCGCTGAAGGAGTCGTGACGCACAACACGATGAATACGTTCCACTACGCTGGGGTTGCAGAAATTGACGTTACGCAAGGACTCCCGCGGCTCATCGAACTCGTGGACGCCCGGAAGACGCCGGACACGCCGATGATGACGGTACACCTCGACGGCGAGTACGCGACCGACCGCGAGCGGGCACACGAGGTTGTCTGGTCGATCGAGGCGACGCGGATCCTCGCGTTGGGTGACGTCTCCACGAACGTGGCGGACATGCTGGTGCGGATCGACCTCAACGACGACACGCTGTTAGAGCGGTGGCCGACGTACTCGGACCCGACAGCAGTCGCAGAGATCATCGCCGAGACGATCGAAGACGCCCTCGGCGTCGACGCCCGGCAGGCTGGGACGGTGATCGAGTTCGGGCCGAGCGAGCCGAGCTACCGGGAGCTGTTACAGCTCGTCGAGCGACTTCGGGAGATCGTATTCAAGGGAATCGAAGAGGTCGAGCGCGTCGTCATTCGCAAAGAGCAACTGGAGTCTGGTGAGGAGTTCGTGCTCTACACCGAGGGGTCGGCGTTCGGCGACGCCTTGGAGATCGACGGCGTCGACGCCTCGCGGACGACGTGTAACAACATCCACGAGATCTACAAGAACCTCGGTGTCGAGGCCGCTCGCGAGACGATCATCGACGAGACGAAAAACACGCTCGAAGAGCAGGGGCTCGACGACGTGAACGTTAGACACCTGATGCTCGTGGCCGACATCATGACCAACAACGGCGAGATCGAGTCGATCGGGCGCCACGGTATCTCCGGGTCGAAAGATTCGGTGTTAGCACGGGCTGCTTTCGAGGTGACGGTGAATCACCTGCTCGATGCGGCAGTTCACGGCGAGCACGACGACCTCGATGGCGTCATCGAGAACGTGATCGCCGGGAAGCCAATCTCGATCGGAACCGGCGACGTCGACCTCCGAATGGGGTCGCGCGTCGTGAGCGACGACTGATGTACGTCGAGCTCTCTGACGAGGCGCGGCGCTACATGGGTCGGTTCGACGAGCTGACCGGTGTGGCGCCGAGAGATTGCCTCGTGGAGGGCGACCGGCTGGTGTTCGTGATCCCGGCGGGTGAGATGGCTGCCGCCATCGGTCAAGGCGGGACGACGGTCACCGAAGCCGAACAGCGGCTGGGTCGGTCCGTCGAGTTGGTCGAAGACGCAGACACACCGGAGTCGTTCGTCGCAAGCGCACTCGCGCCGGCGGCGGTCACCGCTGTGACGATCTCAGAACAGGACGATCGCGTGGCGTACGTCGAGGTGGTGCCGGCAGACCGCGGTGTCGCCATCGGCGCAGACGGACAAAACATCGAGACCGCACGCACGCTCGCAAAGCGTCATTACGACGTCGACGACGTACAACTGACGTGAGGAGCGACGACGACCGCTCTGGGTCGTTCGTCGCCAGAGCGGTCACGTGTGGCCGTCGTTCGATCAGAAAACGCGCACAGATCCGACGAGAGGGACCGCTCGAGCGCTCTCCTGGCGTTTCATCACGACGAAAGACGACGCTTAAGTAGCTTCGCTTGGAAATACACGTACGATGGCAAACGGCAAATATGCCGCCCGGAAGCTCAAACAGGACCGGCAAAAGCGCCGCTGGTCCGACTCCGAGTACGCTCGGAGAGAGCGCGGGCTCAAAACAAAGTCCGATCCACTCGAGGGTGCCCCGCAAGCGCGCGGTATCGTACTCGAAAAGGTCGGTATCGAAGCGAAGCAGCCGAACTCAGCGATCCGAAAGTGCGTCCGGGTCCAGCTCATCAAAAACGGCAAACAGGTGACGGCGTTCTGTCCTGGTGACGGCGCAATCTCCTTTATTGACGAGCACGACGAGGTCACGATCGCAGGGATCGGTGGCGCAAAGGGCCGCGCAATGGGCGACCTCTCGGGTGTCAACTACAAAGTCGAGAAGGTGAACGGTGTCTCGATGATCGAACTGGTGCGCGGAAACGCGGAGAAGCCCGTCCGATGAGCGGCGAAGAAGCTGACGCCGAGGTCGCCGCCGACGAGCCTGAGCCCGACGCCCCAGCCGCCAGCGAGTCGGCCTCAGAGAACGCCGCGTTGTTCGGCGTCTGGGACGTCACCGACGTCGCGTACGCCGATCCGTCGACGAAGCGGTACATGACGGTCACGCCCATCGCACACACGATGGGCCGGCACGCCTCAAAGCAGTTCAAAAAGAGCGAGATATCGGTGGTCGAGCGGCTCATCAACCGGCTGATGCAGACCGACGAAAACACCGGAAAGAAACAGCAGGCGACCCGGATCGTCCGGGACGCGTTCGACATCATCCACGACCGGACCGAAGAGAACCCGGTTCAGGTGCTCGTGACGGCAGTCGAGAACGCCGCCCCCCGCGAGGAGACCGTGCGGCTGAAGTACGGTGGTATCTCGGTGCCGAAGGCGGTCGACGTCGCTCCCCAGCGGCGAGTCGACCAGGCGCTGTTGTTCATCTCTGATGGCGTCGCAAGCGCGACGTATAAATCCAGCACGCCCGCCGCAGAAGCACTGGCGACACAGCTCACCGGTGCCGCCGACGGCGACGCCCAGACGTACGCCATCTCACAGAAAGAAGAGCGCGAGCGCGTCGCGGCCGCAGCTCGCTGAGGTCGGCCGACGCAGGTTTTTTCAGGGACAGTATCGCCTAGCGACGCGACTAGACGTACTCCGTGGCTGCCGGGGCACAACAAAGAACAGCGGCTCGCGAATGGTGATAAATAGAAGAACCGCGGCGTTGGTGGGGCTTGCGCTCAGTCGTCGGCAGGCGCCGCACCGGAGCCGTGCTGTTGTTTGACCCACGAGAGCTTGCCGCCGGACGCAAGAATGTCGCGCTCACGCTCGGAGGCGTCAAGGGTAGCGGAGAACTCCCACTCGTCGTTCACGCGCGCGGTGAACGTCTCAGCGCCGGAGCGGACGGCTGCCGCGACGTCGTCGACGATCTCGACGTCGTCGCCTTGGTCGATCTGGTCGTATGTTTCCGCGTCGATCTCGAGCGGAACGATCCCGAAATTAAAGAGATTCGCCTTGTGGATCCGTGCAAAGCTCTGTGCGAAGACGGCTTCGATCCCTAAGAACATCGGACAGAGTGCGGCGTGTTCACGCGAGGATCCCTGGCCGTAGTTCTCGCCGGCGACGAGGACGCCCCCGTCCGCCTCGAGCGAGCGCTCGGCGAAGGTGTCGTCGACCCGCGAGAGGGTGAACTCTGAGAGCTTCTCGATGTTCGAGCGGAACTTGAGGATGTCGGCCGTCGCTGGGATGATGTGGTCGGTGGTGATGTTGTCCTCCATCTTCAACAGCGCCTCACCACCGATCTCGTTCGCGAGGCCGTCTTTGATCGGGACGTCGCCGATGTTCGGCCCCTTCACGAGACCGTCGTCGATCGACTCGGTTGGCGCGATGATGTCGGAGTCTGACTGGCCCATCCCGGCGCCGTAACTCGAGCCCATCTCGAGGCCAGGCGCCTCAAGATCGCCGAGCTCATCGGCAAGGTCGCGGGGGTCGACGATCTCACCGGTGATGGCTGCTGCGGTGGCAACTTCCGGCGAGCAAAGGAAAACCGAGTCGTCTTCGATGCCAGAGCGGCCCTCAAAGTTGCGGTTGAACGTTCGCAGCGAGACCGAATCGGAAGCAGGGACGTGACCAATTCCGATACAGGCACCACACGTCGCCTCAGAGAAGTTGACGCCGGCAGCCATCATCTCTGCGGTCCATCCCTCACGCGCAAGCATCTCGGAGGCCTGCTTCGAGCCGGGTGCGACGATCATCTCGGTCTGTTTGGCGACCTCACGGCCCTCAAGCATCTTCGCGGACGGGAGCACGTCCTCGTAGGCGCCGTTGGTACACGACCCGATGATGACCTGTGAGACGTCTTCGCCTTCGAACTCGCTGACAGGCGCGACGTTGTCGGGCATCGACGGGGCGGCGACGAGGGGCTCGATCGACGAGAGGTCGACCTCGATCGTGTCGGCGTACTCAGCATCGTCGTCAGGGGTGAGCTCGACGTACTCGTCTTCGCGGTCCTGGCGGGCGAGCCAGTCGCGCGTCTTCTCGTCGGTGCCGAAAATCGAAGAGGTGGCACCGAGTTCGGTTCCCATGTTGGTGATCGTCGTCCGCTCGGGGATTGTAAGCGAGTCGGCGCCCGGACCGGTGTACTCGAGCACCTTCCCGACGCCGCCTTTCACCGTCAGCTCACCGAGTAGGTGGAGGATGACGTCCTTCGCGGTGGCCCACTCGGGGAGCTCACCGGTGAGGTGGACGTTGACCACTTCGGGCATCTCGACGTAGTAGGCGCCGCCGCCCATCGCGACCGCGATGTCGAGTCCGCCCGCGCCAATCGCGAGCTGTCCAAGTCCGCCAGGCGTCGGCGTGTGTGAGTCGGAGCCGAGCAGCGTCTTGCCGGGCGCCGCGAAGTTCTCTTTGTGTACCTGGTGACAAATACCGTTGCCGGGTCGAGAGAAGTACGCACCGTAGGTGCCGGCCGCCGAGCGGAGGAAGCGGTGGTCGTCCGTGTTCTTAAAGTCGAACTGATACGTCTGGTGGTCACAGTACTGTGCGGCGAGTTCGGTCTGGATCTCATCCAGTTCGAGCGCCTCGAACTGCAGCCAGACCATCGTTCCGGTGGTGTCCTGTGTAAGGACTTGGTCGATGTCGATACCGATCTCCTCACCAGGCGTCAGCTCGCCTTCGACGAGGTGATCGTCGAATACCTGCTCCGTAATCGTCTTTCCCATATCGATCCGAAATGACTCTCCCGTCAATATAAAACCCGCGAGTGTCCCTGCGGATCGACCATGTACGACCGGGGACCAGAGAGCGACACGACTTTACATACCCTGCGGGACCGACCGGTATGTTCGAATCAGGCGCGGTCGTGGCGGCGGCGCTCGAGGCGGCCGGCGCGTCGCTCGAACCAGCACAGACACAGCCAAACGGGGTCGATCTCACCGTTGGAGCGGTGTTCACACAGACCAGTCGGGGGCGGATCGGCCGCGACGGGAAACACGTCGGTGACCGAACCAAACTGGAGCCAGACGACGGATGGTACCGGCTCGAGCCGGGAACGTACGTGGTCCGGTACGGTGAGCCCGTACGGATTCCGACCGGCCACGTCGGGTTCGTCCTGCCGCGGTCGACGCTGCTCCGAAACGGTTGTACGCTCGACACCGCGGTATGGGACGCGGGCTACGAGGGCGTCGGCGAGGGCCGTCTCGACGTCGGGCACGGAATCGACATCGAGGCGGGTGCACGGATCGGCCAGCTCGTGTTAGCACGCGCGGATCACGAGGGGACGTACGACGGAACGTACCAGGGTGAGAACCGCTAGCGACTCGCGACCTCAAGCCTGGTTGGTAAGTCGATCACTCGGCGTGCCACGAGTCGCCGACGCGGTCAAGTCCCATCATGTGCTCGCCCGGGTGTTCGGTGAACACCACCTTGGCGTTCGGTCGGGGCACGTCTAGCGCTGAAACGGCGTGTTCCATCACCTCGACGGCGAACGCGCGCTTGGTCTCGAACGGGCGGCCACCGCGAATCTCCGCGTCGAGGAACACGAGCGGGCCGTCGACGCCCCGGCCGATGGCCATCGCCGACGGCGGGAGCTCGGCTATCGAGACCGCGACGTGATCAGGACTCGTCTCCATCGTCGCCGCGTACGCATCGATGAGGAACGCGGTGAACGACTCGCGTGCGGGAGGGGTGAGCGAACACGTCGTCGAGATTTGTAAAAGCGGCATACGAGACGCTTGTGGGTGGGTAAGTTGGCTGTATCGGTGTGACCGAACCAATCGGTCGTCGTTGTAGAAACGAACAGCCCGGCGTGCCGGGAAAAGGTGGCACGCCGGGCCGTTCAGTAGGTCCCCGCTGACGCTTCGGCCCTCCAAGCGAAGCGTCAAATGAAGGAAGTTGGTAGATCCACTTAACGGTGCCGGCTCACGGAGAGAGCGGCTCGGTGCCGGAGACGTACGCGGCGAGATCCGAGGTGGTGATGATGCCGATTGGGGTGCCGTCGTCGACGACCGGAACGTGGTGGATGCCGCGTTCGATCATCGTGGCGGCGACCGCCGAGACCGGGTCCTGGGCGGTCGTCGTAACAGGGTCCGTCGTCATATAGCGTTTGACGGTCGTCTCTGCTTTCGGCTGGCTGCGCGCAACGATCTCGACGAAGTCCGTGCTCGTGAGGATGCCGAGCAGCCGGTCGCCCTCGACGACGAGCACCGAGCTTATTTCATTGTCGAGAAGCGTCGCGGCGGCCGCCTCGACAAGTGTGTCCGGAGTCACCGTGTGGAGGTCGGTGCTCATCAGCCGCGCTACGAAGATGTCGTCGATGTCGTGCATACGGACCGATCCCACTCGTCGCTGTATAAGCGTTCGCATGGGAATGAGTACCGAACACTGCAGACGAAAAAGCGTCACTCGAACTGCGAGAGTCCAGTCTGCCGGCGCACCCCTGCGTCGACGTCGGCGACCCACGCAGTACGTGATGTGCGGAGCCGGTCGCGGTCGATCGACGGTGGCGACCCAGACTCGAAGGCCGGGCAGTCGCCACCACACTCGCGGCTCGGGTCGACGACCCGGTCGAAGTACCCACAGTAGGGGCGGCCGTCCACGGTCGTCTGTGCGTGTGTACAGGCCGGCGGCGACGGGCGCCACCCCTTGCCGTAGGCACGCTCGCCGATCCGGCGGCGTTTCCGCGTCTTCGCCGCAGGAGAGACAAGCGAGATGTCGGTTCGAAGGGCCCGTTCTTCGCGTATCTCAACGCCCGGCTCGTCGGGCGAAAGCGGCGTCGCCTCCCGAACGACTTCGTACTCGCCGGTCTCCGCGTCGAATCGCCAGACCCCGACCGACTCGGGGATCCGGTTGAGGTGAGCGCGTGTGACGTACGAGGCAGTCGCGAGCACGACTGTATCAAACAGGCCGAGTGCGACGTCGTATCGGAGCTGTGCTTCGAGGTCGCCTGGGCGCCCAAGGTCAGGCTTGTTCTCGATTGCGGTGAGCGAGCCGATCCAGTCGTCCGGGTATCGGGCGGTCGCCCGGACGACGTCGCGCCCGTGTTGCCGCTCACGCTCGAGATACCCGGCATTGACGGCCGCATCGGCGATCGCGGTCGCGCGTTCTGGCGAACAATCGAACGCCTCCGCGACGGGGACCGCTTCACCGGGCCCAACGGGCGCCTCAAGGGCGGCTGACGGAATCCGATGGGGGGTGATTGCCGTGCGGGCGTCGAAGTCAGGGCCTGGGCGCAACACACAGACGTCAACGATCCGCGTTCCCGGACGGGTAATGCCAGACCCAAGTTGGCGGGCGACCACGCAGTCAGGCGATTCGAGGGCCGCACAGAGGGCGAGCTCGAACCGATACTCCATACGACTGTGAGGGGCGGTCGACGCTAAAGTCCGTCGGCGGTCGAAACGGGTATTCGCCACGGCCACCAAGCGAGGGCATGCGCCCGGTCACCCGGAACTTACTGGTCGCCATCGCCGTGGTCACCATCGCGCTGCTCGCGTTGGGCGCGCTCCCAAGTTACCTCGGCAGCGGCGACCCGTACCACCTCACCGTCGAGCCGGCTGAGCCCGGCGGGCCGGCAGTGAACGCGACCGGCCTCTCCGAGAGACGGTACCCGTACCTCTCCGAGGCGTTCGCGAGCGACGAGGGTCGATCGATGTCCTACCAGCGCGGGCCGTTCGGGCTGAAAGAATCGTTCACACACAGTCCGTTCGACGAGGTCGATGCGCTCACCGCACGCGGGCCGAACGCTACCATCGACGGTGGGGTACGTATCGAGCGAGACGGCGAGACGTATCTGGTCGCAATCGACCGAGGTGTCGCATGACCGACGAGGAGGGCGGCCGGTCGGACGACACGCAGTCGGGGACCCAGCGGGCCACAGACCTGCGGTCGCTGTCCGCGTTCGACGACGGGAGAAAGCACTCGCTGCCGGGCGAGCCCGAGTGGCCGGTTGAGGAGGTCGTCGTCGAGTACGACGCCGGCTGGTACGTCGGCGGGTACGACCGAGTTGTCCAGCCGGACGGATCGAAAAAGCGCTACTACTGGGCGGAGCTCCCGCCGGCGACGGTCGTAATCGCGGTCGCAGACGGGCAGGTGTTGTTCGTCGAACAATACCGGCCGACCGTGCGGAACACCCAACTCGAGCTCCCGGCCGGGATCGTCGAGGCCGGCGAGTCGTACACCGTCGCGGGCGCACGAGAGCTCGCCGAAGAGACCGGCTTCGATCCTGCTTCGACGACGCTGCTACAGGAGGTGTGGTGTTCAACCGGGGTGTTGCGCCACCGGCGCGGCTACGTCTTTGCGACTGGACTGGAGCCGGTCGACGTCGACCACGACAGCAACGAGTTCCTCGTGCCACGGACGGTGCCGGTCGAAGAGGCGCTCGCGGTTGCTCGCGATCCGCCAACGAACGACGCCACGCTCGAGGGGCTGTTGCTGGCCGCTCACGAAGGCGTATTGTAGTGGGTCGGGGGTGCTATTTACCGATCGTTTTCTCACAGAACAGAAACAGAATTGAACGATCGTACACTATAGTGTGTGAACGGGGAGGTATTAGTCGCTTGAGCACCACGTACTGGTATGAGCCAACACGTCGACGAGTCGGTACTGCTGTCGGAGGACCCCCCGCTTGATCTTCGCCTCTCCGAGGCGGAACTCGAAAGAACCCGCGAGCGAATCGTGTCGTTCATCGCAGACATCGTCGACGACGCCGGCGCCGACGGGGCCGTCTTGGGACTCTCCGGCGGGATCGACTCGACGCTGACCGCGTACCTCACCGTAGAGGCACTCGGTGCGGACGGTCTCCACGCGATCACGATGCCGACCGCGGTGAACGATCCTGCCGTGATGAGCGACGCCGAGCGGGTCGCGACCGACCTCGGTGTCGAGTACGACGTCGTCGAGATACAGCCAATCGCCGAGGCGTTCTTTGACGCGCTTCCCGGTCCTGCGGCGGATCGAATGGCCCGCGGAAACGTGTACGTCCGGACGCGTGCGGTCTGTAACTACTTCGTCGCCAACGCGGAAAATCGGGTCGTGCTCGGCACCGGCAACCGCGCGGAGGCGATGACCGGCTACTACACCAAGTACGGCGACCAGGCGGTCGACTGCAACCCGATCGGGAACCTCTATAAACAACAGGTTCGCCAGCTGGCAGCACACGTGGGCGTCCCGCGCGACCTTGTGATGCAAGAGCCCACCGCAGGGATGTGGGAGGGACAGACCGACGCCGAAGAGCTGGGACTCGACTATGACACGGTCGATGCGATCCTCGCACTCTGTGTCGACGGCGGGCTCTCGCAGTCGGCGACAACTCGTGAACTCGACGTCCCCGCGGCGGCCGTCAACCGCGTCGTCGAGCTGTACGAGGCGAGCGCACACAAGCGGGCGATGCCGCCGGCGCCGTCTCAGTGAGTGAACACAAGACAGCCCGAAGCGCGTCTAGAAGTTTCGGAGCGATTCGAGCACGTCGTGTGCTGAGCCGTCGTCGATGGCCGCACGAGCAGTCTCGATACCGTCGTCGATCGAGTCGACGTCTTCGCGAGCGTAAATACGGAGCGCCGCGTTGAGCACGACCGCGTCGGTGAATGGACCATCACGCTTGCCCGCGAGGACGGCCTCCGTAATCGCCGCAGAGTCGCCGGCAACGTCGTCGACCGCGAGGTCGTCTTCTTCGAGATCCATCCCGTAGGCTGCGGTCTCGATGTCGAAGTCGTCGAAGGTCGCGGCATCGCTCCCGCCTGCGCCAGCGGTCCACTCGGCGACCTTCGTGTAGCCGGGTCGAACGTCGTCGTACCCCTCCATTCCCTGGAACATCAGCACGCGGTCGAGGTCGTGGAACGTGCTCTCGGTGAACGTGTCGACCACCTTCTTCGCGAACGCGAGGTGATAAAACGAGCCGAGATGGACAGACGCCCCGGCAGGGTTCGCCAGCGTCTCGATGGTGTTGAGGAACGTCCGGACACCCATCTGATCGCGGCGGTCAAAGAGCGCGTCAACCTCGGGGTTGAACGCGGGCTGGTAATAAAAGCCAAAGCCGGTCTCATCGACCATCGCCGCCGAGTCACGCGGCGTCAACTCCGTTGGGACCCCGAGCTCGTCGAGAACGTGTTTGTACGCGTCCTGTTTCTGGGTCGGAACACGGTCGCCGGAGTGGACGACGACTGGGGTGCCCGCGGCGGCCGCAACCGCGCCGGCGGCGACACCAAGGATAGCAGTTCGACCCTTACCGTCGTAGTTCGCCCCGCAGTCGACGGGGTCGACGTCGGGCTCAGCATACTCGACGCGGTCACACATCACGTCGACGTACGCGCCAAGCTCTTCGGGCGTGTTGCGCTTCCAGCGGTTCGAGAGCCAGAACGCTCCGAGTGTCGTCGGGTCCGGCTCCCCGGCGAGAATTCGTTCGAACGCCTCCGTCGCCTGCGCGCGCGTGAGGTCGTCTGCGGACTTGTGTCCAGAACCGCACACCTCGGTCATCAGCCGCTTCAGCGGCCAGTCGCCGAACTCCTGCGTCGCTTGCGCCATAGCATCTATTCAACTCCTCGAACGAAAAGCCTCCCGCTCGAGTCTCGTTTCTCGGGAACGAATGCGGTATGTGATCGACACACATATTCTGACATTCCGGCACCCTACAAGAATATAGAACGACGATCAGTTGTGTACGCGCTAGATAGTGAGTGTAGTACACAGCAATTTCCGATACTATTATATGAATGTCCATACAATCGGTGAGTGTACCCAATGACGTCCAAATCCGTGGCCACTGCGTTGACACTGTATCGTGCTCGTACACTGACCCTCGAACAGGCGGCGACGATCGGTGGGTGTTCGGTGTTGGAACTTGAGGCCAGCGCCGAGGCGTTTGCGCCACCAATGGAGTCACAGGCATCCGACGACTAAGCGAGCGCGACGACGTGCCGACCGTTCAGGCCGATTAGTTTCGGGGCGGTAGACAGATCTGATGAACACGATACCGCGACGGTTGGACACTGGTTGATACACCCTCCCCATACACGTCTAGCGGTAGCTGTGTGACCAAGACGACCGTGCGGCACCCGGACACTCCTTTCAGCCACACCCTCCCCGGCCGATTCTATGCGAGACCCGTGTGAGCAGTGGGACGAACACGACCGCACAGTCTCCGGGCACCACTTCGCCACACCCTCCCCAGCCGATTCGCGTCGTCGCCCTCGGGCGACTCGCTCATCCCTCGCACGCGCTCGTGGACACGCTGCCGCGGTCCACGAGGCGCGCGCCACCGCAATGTGGAGTGTGGGACACAGCGAGGTGAAGTGAACCGACCGGTTGCGTGACTCCCGTCGCCACCGGGAGGAGCGATGTCGTGCTCGGTTGAGTCGGTCACGGTTCGGATCGTCGATCACACTGGCACCGTCAGCGAAACCGGTAGGTACGCTCGTCACCTGCTATAGACAAATGAGTCTTGACGCCGACTGGCGGGCCCAAATCGACGCGGTCGACGCGGTGCTCATCGATGAGTACCAGAGCGACTTTCCCGTCGAAACACGGCCGTTCGAACGACTCGCCAAAGATATTGGCACCGAAACAGGAACCAACCTCGACGCCGCAGAGATGCTCGCCCGAGTCGAGGCGCTACGTGAGGCGGGTGTGTTCCGCCGATTCGGCGCAGTGCTCAACCCACCCGTTATCGGCTCGTCGACGCTCGCGGCGGTAAAAGCACCTGCGGACCGGTTCGACGCGATCGCGGACGTCATCAACGGCTACCGGCAGGTGAATCACAACTATCGTCGGGATCACGAGTGGAACCAGTGGTTCGTCGTCACCGCGGGGTCGAGACAGCGGCGCAATGCGATCCTCGCAGAAATCGAATCAGAAACCGGCTGTACGGTGTTGAACCTCCCGATGCTCACGGACTACTACATCGACCTCGAGTTCCCGGTTGTAAACGCCGACCGGTTCGCCCGCGAATCGCTCGAGGAGACGCCGGTCTCGGCGACGCGGATAGCCGAGGACGCCCGCGGCGACCTCACCCCGCTCGAGGCCGACTTACTGGTGGCGATCCAAGACGGCTTCCCACTGTCGGCGACGCCGTACACCGACGTGGCCGCCGAGATCGACGCCGACGTCGACAACGTCCTCGCCGCCGTCGAGCGGCTCCGGAACGACGGCTGTATCAAACGGATCGGCTGTGTCGTCAATCACATCGTCACCGGATTTACGAACAACTGTATGGTCGTCTGGGATGTCCCCGACGAGGAGCTTGACGCCCGCGGTGAGGCCGTCGGCAGCCTCCCGTACGTCACGCTGTGTTACCACCGCCCGCGCCGACCCGACCAGTCGTGGCCGTACAATCTCTTCACGATGATCCACGGCCGCGAGGCCGACGCGGTCGACGCGAAGATCGACGAACTCGCCGCCGACCACCTGCCGTTCGACCACGAGCGGCTCTACTCGACGGAGACGCTGAAACAGACCGGAGCGCAGTACGACTCGCTCGTCGCCGAGGGACGAGCCGACTAACCACCACGAAGCGACGGGTTATATCTGATACCGCAGCCACCGGTGTCGTGCGCTGACGAGCGACCCGAGACGGGAGACGGGAGTGCGGCAGTCGTCTCGGGAGGTGGATGCCGCCTGTTCGCCACTACAAGCGACTTTGGAGCCGTTCGGCCGTCGTTTCGCCGACGCCGTCGACATCACAGAGGTCGTCGACGGAGGCCCGCCGGACGTTCTCGACGGAGCCGAACCGACGGAGCAGTCGCGTCCGGGTCGCCGGGCCGACGCCAGGAACGTCATCAAGCACCGTCTTCACCTCATCGCGAACGCGCTGGTGGTACTGGACCGCAAACCGGTGTGCTTCGTCACGAACTCGCTGGAGCAGGTGGAGCGCCGAGGCGTCGTCCGGCCATCGGCGTGGCCCGTCCGGGGTGATGACGAGTTCTTCGGCCTTCGCGAGGGCGACGACCGGCACGTCCCAGCCGGCGGCCGCGAGAGCGTCACGCGCCGCGCCAAGTTGGCCGTCGCCACCGTCGATCAACAGCAGGTCGGGGTCCGGTCTGTCGTCACGGCCCTCGGTGGCGCGGGCCGCCCGCCACCGAACTAGCTCGCGCATATTGGCGTAGTCATCGTTGCGCTCGGTGAGCTTCTTCCGACGGTACGCCCTCGTCTCGGCGCTCCCGTCGACGAAACAGACGTTCGACCCGACGACAGCGGTGCCGGACGCGTGGCTCACGTCGAACCCCTCGATCCGTGTCGGGCGGTCGAGGCCGAGCCGGTCGCCGAGTGCCCCGACCGGGTCGTCTCGACCCCCCCGCTTGCGAGCGTTCTTGAGCGCCAGCTCAACGAGCTTGGCCTCACGTCCTGCACCTGGAACCCGAACCGCGACGCCCGCTGCTTCGAGCCAGTCGACCACGTCAGAATCGGTCGGTCGCTCCGCTAGCAACACCGCGTCTGGAAACGCCCGTTCGGCGTAGTACTGGGTGAGAAACGCCGAGAGCACCGCAGCAGGTGTACTCGAAGCTCCGCCGTCGGTGTCGGCAAGTGACGTCTCACCGCCGTCGCCAGCCGCCTCGATCGCTGGTGCGTCAAGTCGATGTCGGCTGCGGTCGACGAGCTGACCGCGCTCGCTGTGGAGCCGTGCCACGCGAGCCACATCGCCTTCGACAGCTGCGGCAAGCACGTCGACGGTTCGGTCGTCGGAGCGACTGCTCACGGCCTCGCCGCCATCACCGTGAAACGCCTCGACAGCTTGAATCCGGTCACGTAGGTTCGCGGCGCGTTCGAACTCGGCACGCTCCGCGGCGGCCTCCATACGGCGCCGAAGCGGGTCGGCGAGGACACCGGTCTCGCCGTCGAAGAACCGTTTGGCAGCCCTCACATCCTCTGTGTACGCTTCGGGATCGATCTCACCGGTGCACGGAGCCGTACAGATGCCCATTTCGTAGTCGAGACACGGGCGGTCTCGGTCGGCGTACTTGTGGTCTGAACAACCGCGCAGGCCGTACTCGTCACGAATTGCCTTCACCACCGTCTCGACGCTACCCTTGTCGGTGAACGGGCCGTACGCGACGGCGCCGGCGTCGGGGTCACGTGTCACTTCTATCCGCGGAACGGGGTGGTCGGTGAACGCGACAAGCGGATACGATTTGTCGTCTTTCAGCCGGACGTTGTACCGCGGTTGGAGCCGCTTGATGAGGTTCGCCTCAAGCAGGAGCGCCTGTGTTTCAGTGTCCGTGACGGCAAACTCGATCCGCGAGGCGCGCTCGACCATGCCTCGGATCCGCCCCGACCGCGGGTCAGCGTACGACCGCACTCGGTCGCGGAGGTCGACCGCCTTGCCGACGTACAGCGTCGTCTCCCCGGTTCGGAACTGGTACACGCCAGGCTCCGTTGGGAGGTCGGCCGCGCGCACGCGCACCTCATCGGCGTCCATCGATCCAGGATAGCCGCCCAACGCGTTTGAACGCTACGGGCGGACACGCGGGCTCAGTGTACCGAACGCTACACCACCCGAATGACCAACGGGAAAGCGGGGTGAGTCGTCCGGCACCGCCGAACGTTTAACCTCATTCGGTCCCCAGTAATCGTATGTCTGTGACGCCGCCCGGGCCCATCGGGGACCCGCTCTTCGGTAACGGTCGGCAATTTGCCGACGACCCGTTCTCGTTCATGCGCGCGTGTGCCGACAGCTACGGCGACGTGGTGCGGTTCGACCTCGGGCCCCGCGAGACGTACATGCTCACGAACCCCAACGACATCGAGCGCGTGCTCGTCGGTGATGCGGCTCGGTATCGGAAGCCGAACTTCGGCGACGACGCCATTACCACGCTGCTCGGTGACGGGCTGTTGTTGAGTGAGGGTGACACCTGGCGACAACA
>Ga0209917_1000080_pt1 | contig 34481 bp, 26 predicted proteins | sample SalPon2_C_H2O_MG_FD_185710 | JGI IMG/M metagenome (GOLD analysis project Ga0209917, IMG submission 185710) | Salt pond water microbial communities from South San Francisco under conditions of wetland restoration - Salt Pond MetaG R2_C_H2O_MG... | ecosystem: Environmental > Aquatic > Non-marine... | reverse complement strand
GGTGTCGCTTCTCGTTCCACAAAGCCTAATTCGATTTGGTCGATATTACCGCTGAGGCGTGCATTTTCGGCCATAGATCACCCTAAAATGCCACGCCTCACGCTTCAATCCTTATCTGAACACTACCTAGATCACTTCCCGTCAACGACTGCGTACATTATTTGTATCCGAGGTCAGCAAGCTGCTGTTTGATATCTGGTGACACATCCTCCGATTTTTCGTCGATCGTGATCCGATTTTCGGTGACAAAATCGACGTGATCTTCAGCGACGAGATCGAGTTTCTCAACGATATCGGGACGTTCATCACTGATATCGTGCTGTTCATGAGGGTCCACGTTCCGATCGAAAAGCACCCTCGCGTCCGTTTTCCAGTTCCTAATATAGGTGAACGCTTCGTTTCTGACGCTAACTAATCGTCTGTTTCCGGCTGCTGGCGTCTCACTGACGACGGGGGCTGACGAGACTGCAGCTGCCGGGTCGTGGATCGCTGCCGAGTGATCGGCCCCGAGGTATTCATCTGGAACTGACGCGCCAACCAAATTCAGTAACGTCGGTGCCAAATCGAGCAGTTGGACGGGTTCGTCGACGGTTACTGCTGGGACTTCCGGGCCATTGACGATCAGTGGAACGTCGATAAGTTCGCTGTGAAGCTGATCACTGTGCTTCGTTCTACCGTGTTCGAGGAACTCCTCTCCATGATCGCTGGTGAATATCAAATAGCTGTCGTCACTGAGGCCCCGCTCATCCAGTTCGCCGTACAGACGACCGACTGCCGTGTCTACCTGTCGAACCGTTCCATCGTACAGCCGCTTGAGAACATCCATATGTGGGCGTGCCGCCTCGTCGCTGGTATTGAGTGCTCGGTTAGCATTCAACCGAGTCAGACGAGACTCGTTCTCGTAACCGAGTGCTGTGAGGTGATCCGGATCGGGATCATACCACGAGTGAGGATCCATCAAGTGAAGCCACATGAAAAACGGCTGCTCACTGGTCCGGGAATCGAGCCACTCGATCGCTTCGTCGACGACGGTTGCAGCCGACGGGCACACCGGATTCGAGAACGCGTTTGGTGTTTCACCACGGAAAAAGGAAACGTAGTTCCGGAGCATTTTATACGGCTGCAGAACCGGGTTGTAGATCTCTTCATAGGCCCGCCGAGCCATTTCGTACGCTCGATCGTGTGATTTGAATCGGTTTCGGAGATACCGTTTTATTTGCAGTCCTTCAGTGGATGTCTCGGACGTTTGGCCAGTAGATGGGCTGGGGTAACTGATAAGCCAATCGACAAATGCATCGAAACCCTGATTATAATCGAACGCACATCCAACGTTCGGATTCGCCGCATTGAGACCGATGGTCTCGTAACCCGCGTCGCCGAACGCCTCCGAGAGGAGCGTCGCTTTTTCAGGGAAATGCTTTTGTTCATACATGTTGAAGTAGATTGATCCGAGAATTGACGGGAAAGAAGCAGATGTGAAAGGACCGTTCGCAAAGCATTCGTTGAATTGGATTCCATCAGCTGCTATCTCGTCGATTTGGGGGGTTGTCGGTTGCTCGTATCCGTAGCAGCTGACGTTCCGTGCACGCAAACAATCAACCGTAATAAGAACTATATTATTCACAAAGTTGAGTTTGCGAGTAGACGTTTTAAAATGTACGGTGTTCAAACCGGTAGTGTTCAGATAAGCTGATTCCATACGAAACTGAGCGAGCTGATCCAGTCGTCGGCAGTCTCTGCTGAGGCGTTGCTGAAACAGTTCGAGAAACAGATAGTTCACCGCTTTATTTCTCTGAAGACACGTTCGATGGCATTCCGATTTCCATGTTTTTCATATCTGAAATCGTAGCCTGCTCGGTGACACGCAGCTTGCAACGAGTGTGAACCGTCAACGAGAAATATCGCCTCAGCAACGTCGTGTTTCTAATCAATCTCAGCGAGAAGCGTTTGAGCAATAACAGTGTTTGTGGTTGGTTCAAGGCTCGTATGCAGTAATTCGTTCGTCTGTGGATCGACCGCGGCGTACAGCCAATACTGCTCATCATTGAGTTGGATCACTGTCTCATCAACTGCAACGTGATCCGGATTCTTGCCAGACTCCGGCTGTAGATCGGCCTTATGTATCCAATTATGAATGGTGGATCGTGCGCGTTGGACACCGAATATCTCAAGAACACGAACAGTATTCGAAAGCGAAAGACCGCACAGATGCAGTTGAATACTGAGTTTCATCAAAAACTGCGGTGTCGCTTCTCGTTCCACAAAACCTAACTCGATTTGATCGATACTACCGCTGAGGCGTCCGAATTCTGTCATAGGCACTCAGAAAGCGTGACGCCTCACTTTTCAATCCTTATCTGAACACCATCTTCAAACCACCGTGTTTATTTAAGCGAATTCCATCAGACTGCTAACGATTGCGGCCATGTTTCTGCGGTTGCTGGGTCTCCGTGGTTGAAACTATTGTTAAACAAAAATATCTGACGTTATATTTCTCTAAAGGGCTCTGTAGTTTCGGTATACAGCGGTTGATTTCATGGATATCGGACGCTCCGCCGAAGGTTGTAGACGGCAGCTTTCAGCAGCATTTCTCGGAACTCTAACCACCAGATTCGCGCACGCACGGCGGAACCGAGCGTGCGCTTGATTAACGAGAAGACGGTTTCTGACATTGATCGCTGGTGATACCGATCACCGTCCATGCGGGCGTTGTGAGCGTGATCGAGTGGATGCATGATTCTGTGTTTGATCAGCGGTCTCACACCCTTTTCACGGTGTTTGTCGCGTAATTCCATCCAGTCATAGCCTTTGTCGGCGACGGGCGACCTCGCCAGCCTCGCCACCGACAGCATTTTTAGCTAACTGAACCGCTTTGTTCGTGAAGCGGGAAATTTGCGACATAGAGCATCGCCGATTTCCCGCTTCATACTCCTAGTTCTGCTGGTCGAAGCCGACGCATTACAGCGATTCACCAGAGCCTTTGAAACTGAACACGACCACGCGATGAATACAAACGCTATTATGTCCGTCTTGAAAAGGAACGAAAGCCATAATGAGTATTAGCCGCTCCGGGATCGGCTGGCTTATTGCTAAATTACTAGCACTCGGCTCATCGTGGATCGCGTCGATGTATTTTGCGCGAGCACTGATGGATCCCGCTGCGACGCTCGGGCAATTCTATGTATTTGAAACGATTGTAACGCTCTCGACGTTCGTGTCTAATGCTGGCGTTAATCAGGCTATGACTAAGCGTATCAGTGAACACGAAAAATCGGAAGAGTATCTTGTTGCTGGTGCAGTACTCTCTGGGGGGATTCTGGTTGCGGTTACCATTCTTGTCGCCCTTGCCACGCCTCTTGTGGTCGATCAGGTTGGAGGGTTGGGAGTACTTTTCGTTATTGGTACTCTATGGGCACACCAGATTCAAAAAACAGCAAACAGTGTGCTGCAGGGTTACTCGCAGGTCGGACGGACCGGTGGTATTGCTCTGTTTGATACTGCTTCGCAGGCCGGAGTTCAAGCGGCGTTGGTTTTCTTCGGTTTCGGCTTCGTAGGACTGATGGGTGGTGCGTTTGCCGGTGCGGGCCTTGCAGCGGTTGCGGCATTAGTAATCCTCCTTGTCGGCATTCCCGTTCCCACGCTCAGCCGCGCTCGGAAGATGCTTTCTGTTCAGTACATGCGTGATCTCCTCTCGTACTCAAAGTACGTGTTTCTTACCGGGTTTGCCGGTCGGTTCTACGATAACGTCGATATTATCATCATTACGATTTTTCTCGGTTCGACGGCGACTGGTGTCTACGGTATTGGGTTCCGCTTTTCGCTGCTCTTGGTTATCGTTTCGGGGGCCATCGGGAAATCAAGTCTCCCCGAGATCAGCTACCACTCTGCCGAAGGTAACACCGATCGAATTAATGTGATCTTAACCGATGCAATGGTGTTTGCGACGGTGTTAGCTATCCCTGCGACTGTTGGGATGTTCATTATTGCTGAGCCACTCATCACAACCCTCTATACGCCCGAGTTTCGGGACGCCGCACTGATTGCAGCGATTGCGGTCGGTATCCAGATTCCTGATGGGCTTCGATCGGTACTCACTACCGCCATAAACGCAGTCGACCGACCCGATTTCACCTTCCGAAGTGGAATCATACTCATCATCGTCAACGGCGTACTGGACCTGATTCTCGTCCCTACGATCGGGGTTGTTGGGGCAGTTATCGCTAGCCTTGCCGCGGTCAGCCTTGCGACGTTGTATCTAGGTTACAAACTGTTCAGAGAGCTAGAAGTTCCCCTCACTGTTCTCCCTTTCCGTCCGATTCTCTGTGAGGTGATTGCCGCTTGTCTCATGGGCGGTGTAGTGTGGAGTCTCAATCAGCATCTCTCGCTCCCTCAGATACCCTTACTCATGGTACTCATTGTCGTCGGAATCATAACCTACTTTACTATCCTTGTAACAATAAGTTCTGGCGTTCGCAACCGACTTGTCGGTATCACCAGCGATTTGATACCTTGACCGGATTCCCTCCCTCGTTTCGCCCGTGTTCAATCTTCTTCTCGCCTCTGTACTCGGCAGAAGCGAGAAGCGAGACCGTTAGTCGATGTATCCGAGATTTGCTAGGTTTTCGCGTACATTTCGCAAGTCGGATTTGTCCTCTTCATTAACGCTGTCGCCGGGGTGGTTCGGAAGTCGATTCTGGCGGTGTTGAACCACTGCACGTTTGAGATCTTGCGGATGGTCTCCCAGACGATCGTTCTGTTCGAATCGGTCGGAGGGCCGGTGGTAGGCCTCCCATCCGCTCTCCGGATGGTAGAGTACTTTCCACTCACCGTCGGTTGCGGCGGCCATGAGATCCCCGTCGTCGGTCATGTTCTCTATAATCACGAACTCCTCCTCACGAGGGTTGTCGATCAGTGTGTGGTCCGATCCGAGTCGTTCGTCGCTCCCTGCGAGCCTGAGAATCGTGTTGGGGAGATCGAGATGTGTTATCGGTCGTGTAACTCGCCCAGTCTCACCGACGTTTCGCATGATTAGCGGCACCCGAATGACCGTATCGTACATCGTGGGTGCGTGGCCGTAGCGTCCGTGTTCTCCGAGATCGTCACCGTGATCACTGTGTAGAATGAACGGAACCTCACTGTTCCCAGTCGACGCCAGCAGGTCGTCGAGTGATTCGAGGAACGCATCGGCGTGGCGGAGTTCGTTATCATACGCATTGACGATTTCAGGATGGCGCTCGCCGGCCCATTCATAATGGTATCTCATGAGCCAGTTCCAGAGATGGCTCTTTCTGAACCCCGGCTGATCCCACTCGTGGTACTTTTTTGGCGAGTACCACGGATGGTGGGTGTCGACTAGCAGAACCCACAGGAACCACGGTTCCGGAGCTGTTTCGACGAACTCGGTGATGTCCGACCATAACGACTCCCACGGAGTGTATGCTGAATGCTTGAAAATGATGTTTCGTGTGGTAATCGCCTGTCCGCCGAGTCCGAATTTCTGAATCGCTGGAAGTAATACGTCTTTCTTTATGTCTCCCCACCATTCGTTGTTTCCCTCAGCACTGGCCTCTGCCCACTGGTAGTCCCCGTAGGCCTCCCATCCACGATTCCATCCATAGTCCCTGTGAAGGCGACCGTTTGCATGGATTCCTCCACAGTAGTAGCCGTGCTTCGAGAGGACTTCCGAAAGCAGTGTCCGATCCTGTAGTGCCTGTTGCCAGTGAGGGATATCTGTGCACGATTGAACCGCATTAATATAATCGCCAGTGAACGTGCCGCCGAAGCTGGTTGGTGTCCCGACTCCGGGAACGTACGAGTGTTCGAAGACAAGACCCTCATCAGCTATCGACGAGAGATACGGCGTAGTGTCACGGTCGTATCCATACACCGGCAGGTGGTCCGCCCGAACGCTGTCGAAAGAAACCATAACTATATTTGGACGGGACATGTCGGGAGTACTATATTGGGTTTTATAAATGCACTGTTTCAGACAGTCACGTTAAGAGGCAGTGGGTCTCTTGGCGGTTGTGACTCCGTTTTCAAGCACAAACGTGATTGATTACTGAACTGAATCGGTCTCCGGACCTCACACGGATGGACGTCTGTTTTCTGTACCGACAACGCGGTTTATCGGTCCCTGAATCAGAGGTAGCCGAGATCTTCCAGTCGCTCCCGGACGTCACCGTCATCAGTTCCCTCTTCGGCCGACTGTGAGAGTACTGAGGGTGATCCCACAGTCACCTCGCGGTCGTCCGGGTCGCTGCCGGTGGCAAACAGTTGAGTTTGGACACTCCCGTCGACGTCCTCCGGCACCAGTATGTCTAAGAGATGACACAGTGTCGGCATGGCATCCCACGACTCAATAGGGCTGTCGAAACTGTTTGTACCGTCGAACGCTTCGCCTGCGGCAAGAAAGACACCGTTGCGCCGATGGACGACGATATCTCTGCTATTGGTTGGAATCGACTCGAACGTCGTGCCTCCTGCTACCGGCCGCGGGTGATGTCGTTCACTGGGGAACACCAATATATCTGGAAACTGATCAGTAAACGGCCCCGAATACAGCTCCCCACGTCGGATCACTTCGTCGAATACGTTCTCACCAGTCGACGAATCGGTGAAGGATCTGAGCTCCGAAATAAGTGTCTCAACGGTGGAATCGTCAGCGTGTAATATCCTGACACCACCGCCGTTCGGGTTTTCCTCGTAGGTCGCTGTACTTTCTCCGGTGGCGTCTTCCGCCGTTGTTCGTTCACTCGGAAGGAGTCGTCGACCGAGCTGTCGGATCGTCTTCGGAATACGCTCGGCTACGTTTGTGATATCTAGGAGTCGTTCGACGCGTTCCTTCGAGACAGCCGGTCCGGATTTATCCAGTTCGAGATAGCCACGCTCTTCGAACCAGTGGTGCATATTCACGAACTGCGTCGGGCACCGACCGAAGCCGTGATCCGAGAGGATGATGACGTTTTCCGGCTCGGCAGCCTTTAATAGACTGCCGAGTGCCTCGTCGAACGCGACGTAGATCTCCCGCAGATCGTCGTACCCTTCGACGCCACCGTCATCGGTAGGTAACAGCAATGAATGGCCGCCTCGGTCCGTTTCCATAAACGTAGTTATAAATAGATCCCACTCTTCTCGATCGAGAAGGTCAAGCGTAAATTCGGTTCGGCGGTCGATTCCGGATAGGAGCACGTCTTTCGGTGCGTGTCCGGCATCGAACTCCGGTTTCGGGAGCTCGTCAGCGAGCGTTGCTGGCGAAACCCAATCGGTTGCATCGCCAGGAGTCATCATACCGGAGACAACCACGCCGTGCTCCAAGTCATCGGGTGGGTAGCTTACTGGAACGTTAACACTACAGACTGACAGCCCAGCGTCATCGGCTAGCTCCCACAGACATCGACTCTGGATGCTTCTTCGACTGATGAGTTTGTCTTCATCAATAAAACTACTGACACCCGTTTTGCCGGGCGTTTTCCCCGTCATAATCGTCGGCCAAGCGATACCCGTGACCGCCGGTAGCGTACTCCGAAGTTCGGTGTCGACCCCCTCCTTGCGTATCCGGGTCAGGTTTTCGAGGTCGTCTTTCCACCGATCGAGTAACCGCTGATCCACGGCATCAGCACACACAACCAGTGTTTTGGCTGTCATTTATTTCGCTGTGACTTTGCTGGTCGATTGCACACTTGATGTCACTCTGCACATACATCAGCCAAACCGTTCTCAAATATAAAACACTCGGCTGAATTGCCTCCTCACCTGTCATTTCACCCGGTTTTAATCGGTAGCGACTGACAGGGGGACCGGTTCACTGGTGTGCGAACGACAAACACCTTGAGAGAAGTATCCAGTAGCCCTATCTGCGGTGTACGAATAGGGATGCTATGTGCTTCGTCAACGTGGCTGTTTACTCTCGTTTTCACCACGTAACATATTCTATATTTTATATTAATCTGAGTGGTTTTGACGACAGTATCGCCCCTCTCTCCCCTCCGAATTGTGAACTATCCCCTAGCTGAACCGACTCGGCTACGTGATTTATCCAATCAAAAATGTTATTAACTATCGTCTATCATCCTCCCAATATAATGGCTATAAATAATGTAATTGAAGAACATAAGGTCCACTTTATTAAGTTCTGTCTAGTGGGTGGCATTGCTACTATCCTGAACTATGCCGTGTTTTTCGTTTTATATAGGTATTTTGACGTTTTCTACATTGCTTCATCGGGAATTGGATATATTGTTGGGGTAGTATTCGGCTTCTACTTCAACAAGGTATTTACATTTGAGTCGGGGTCGGACGACTATTATCAAGAAGGCGGTGTATATCTCGCGTTATACTTGGCTTCGCTGTTTATCGGTCTAGCGTTGTTGAGAACGCTCGTTTCGGTCGGTGTTCCGGTTCTTTCTGCGAACGTTTTAGTGATCGGATTCACCACGGTGACGAACTATCTCGGAAGCAAGTATCTTGTTTTCAACTCAAATGACTGGCTGGAAACCATCGATTATTATAGGTATAAGTATTATAATCTAATAACCTATGTTCTGATCGGAGTTGGCTCTCTGTTCATCGAGATTCTCGTCATCTCGGGAATGAGTTCTGTATCTCCGAACCCGTGGGCAAACATAGGTGTCGGGTTCGTCTGCGGTATGACGTTTAGTTACGTGCTGAATGCGTGGTACAACTTCGATGAACCGGAGAACAGGAACGTCAGGACGTTCGAAATATTCGCGGCCATCTCGCTGTTCGCGTTCTTACTCAACATCTTTTTGATTCAGTATGTTTTTCAACCATTCCTCGGGAACCTGTTACGAGAACTCGCTGGAGCGCAGGTCCAACAGTTCGTCCAAGAGTACAGTCTCATGCGGTTCGCAAGCGCTGCGACCGTCTTTTTAATTTCGTATTCGTTCCATATCCGATATACGTTCGATACCAAGGAAGTTGGACTGGCGGTTTACTTATCCGAGACAGAAGACGTTCATTTGATAAACTCGACAGTGAATACACGACCCGATTTCGTGCATCTTGATTTAGTCGACAAGTCCTACAACAGGGATGCCGATCCGGTCGACCTTGGGATCGTGGAGGACGTGAAATCCATCTACCCGGACACGCCATGCATGGCGCACATTATGTCCGAGACGCCACTGAAGTGGATGAAGCAACTGCACGATGATGTCGATTCACTTATTTTTCATCCGGAAGGAGATATTGACGAACTGATAACTTTCTGTCGTAAGAACGAGTGTCGACCCGGTCTCTGTATCTCGTACGATACTCAGGTCGAGTCATTCGAGGGGTATTTCGATGACCTCGATATCATTCAGGTCTTAGGAATCGAACGTCCCGGGGTTTCGGGTCAGGGTATGGCTCCGGAGTCGCTCGCAACAGTGGCCCGTCTCCAAGAACTGAAACGCGACGGATACGATTTCGATGTGTGCTTCGACGGAGGGGTCAAACGATCCAACGTCGACAAAATCGACGCCAAATACGTGGTTTCAGCGTCTGCGGTCCTCAAAGCGCAAAACCCAAAAAGAGCACTCTACGATTTAAAAACCAATGCGAGGCACTACACCGACATGAGCGAGGACTTCAAGCGTCATTTGGAGAAGGGAATCAGGTCGACATTCGACTCTTTGGAATTTGTCACTTCCGGAACGGTTGTCGGCTCGTTCGTCGAAGACGGGGATCTCAACCGTATCAGCGACGTCGACATCGTTGTCATCGTCGACGAGCTCACCGAAACAAAATACGAGTCCATCGTAGCCGAGTTCGAAGCACTGAGCGATCAAATAAAGGTCGATTACGGGTACGACGTGATGTTGAATACGACGTTCGGTCCACTGAAATTCGATCACCAGAACGACCTCGTCCTTCACGTGATGGTTTACAGCGAGGAACGGCACAAGTACCACTGTCAGCGAAGTCCGTTCACCTGCTTGGCTTGGCAGACATCAGATATGCACTCAAAACGGCCAATGACGGAAATATATAAAGTGCCAACACTACAACCGAACCACTTTTTCGAGAAACGACGTAGTATCACTGATTACCTGTCCGATCTCAACGGTGAAACCGTCTCCTACAGGGAGTACGAGTTCGACGACGGTCCGCAAATGGTAGAGAAAAAAAAGAATATGACCGACAAGGATCGGTTCGAATTCTCCTACCATATCATGAAATTCAGCATGACGAACTTCCTGAAGCTCTACCACAAGACCAACGAACATCACAGCGTTTCCGATATGGTCGATCAGTATTTTTCGGTCTTTCCGAAGAGAAAAGACGAACACACCGCCCATTTCCTCACTCTGCAGGAAATGAAGTACAGTGATGAGTTTCCGGACTGGAACGATTCTCACGAGGAAGCCATCCAGTCGTTCTTGGAGGACTTCGAGAGTCAGTTCCGAGACTACTTTTCGGACGCGACGAGTGTCTACTTGCTTCGGCATGCCAAAACGGACGAGAACGACGACGAGACCTTCTTGGGACAGCGACGAGATCCAGAGGTTAGTGAGGGTTTCGACCTTCCGGAGTTACCCGATGGGATCGCTCGACTCTACTCGAGTCCGTTACAACGGTCCCGTCAGACTGCCACCGCTCTCAAGTCCCAGCTAAAGCTGTCCGAACTGGTCGTCGACGACAGGCTCTCAGAGATCGACTATGGAAAAGCCGAGGGACTGAATTACGAGGAACTGAAGGATAAGTATCCCGAAGTCGTTGATCGGTGGTCCGAGGGTGAGGACCCTCGATTCCCTGACGGCGAGAACACTCAAGAGGTCTGGAACCGCGTCGACGACTTTCTTGAGGATATTGAGTACGGCGACAAAGATGCTGTCGTCGTGACTCACAACGTTGTGCTGCGGTGTATTCTCGGTTCACAGTACGACGTACCGATGTCAAAATGGCACGAAATACTCGTTCCACACACCGAACCATTCGAACTGCTCATCGCCGAAAACGAGAACGCATATATAAATCTCACCGAAGATCAGATAGAGACCTGTTTTCAAAACATCGAGTTCAGAGACTCACAATGACAGAGTACGTTGTCACGCTGACACCGGATGAGAGGGCCGTGGAAGAAGTCAAATCTTTAAAATCTAGGCTTCGTGATATCGTTGGTCAACAACAGTATATGAACGACGAACCACACGTTACGCTATACGTTGGAGACCTCGATATCGATATCGAAAGCGGTCTCGACCTCCCGTGCCTCCGGAAATCGACATTCGAGATTACCGGCTGGGAGGTGTTCCGAGAGGACACCGTTACCGGTAATCATACTCTCGTTTGTCGGATAAAATCACAAGGCCTCCATGAGTATCAGAAGGAGGTTGCTGCCACGCTGGAATCATCTCGACGACGACCGATGATAGAGCGGTTCGAAAAAACGTACGACGACTTCGACGAGCGACGACAGGAGAACCTCACAGGGTATGGGTACCCCTTCATTGGAGAAGGATGGAAGCCGCATCTCACGATAGCATCGATCGATCCGAGTGACTTCCAGAAGGCGTGGGGAGAACTCGAAGATGAGGCACCTATCGGCGAATACGAGTTCGAGTCAGTGACCGTATACGAACTCGTCGATGGAAATATACGTACCGGAACAGACCTGCCCGTATGAAAGAGAAACTAAAACAACGGATTGTGGACGCCAATCGGGCACTCTCGGAGCATGGGCTCGTGTTGTTCACATGGGGCAATGCGAGCATGCGTGATGGCGACATCTGGGGGATTACACCGTCGGGCATTCCCTCGGATCGTCTCGGCCCCGAAGATGTCGTGTTACTGGATATGGATGGCAACGTCGTCGAGGGCGAAAAAGATCCCAGCAGCGACATGCCGACACATCACGAACTCTATGATCGATTGGGCCTCGACGCGATCGTGCACACTCATTCAACCCACGCTGTGATGTTTGCACAGGCCGAGATGTCGATAGACTGTCTCGGAACTACCCACGCTGACCATTTTCGTGGCTCAGTTCCCGTCACGCGGTATCTCTCTGAAGATGAGATGGACGCCTATGAACGAAACACAGGAAAAGTGATCGCTGACTGCTTCGACGAGCGCGACCCGGCGTCAGTGCCGGCTGCCATCGTTGCCGGTCACGGGCCATTTGTTTGGGGCGAGACCGTCGAGTTCGCGGTAGAAAACGCGGCTGTGCTTGAGGAAGTCGCACGGATGAACCACGGAGCACTCCAACTAAATCCCGAAGCGGGGGCACTTCCGGACCGGATACAGAACAAACACTTCGAGCGAAAGCACGGAGACGACGCCTACTACGGACAAGAATAATGGCAATTGTAATACCGATGGCGGGGCTGGGAAGCAGATTCGCTACCGAGGGATATCGTCTCCCTAAGCCACTTATTCCTGTCTCCGGCGAGCCGATGATCTTCAGTGTAATCGAGGACCTCCCCGAATCTGACAACTGGGTATTCATTGTTAGGGAAGAACATGTTTTGGAGTATGATATCGATACTCTGCTTCGCTCGAAAGTACCGGACGCTGAGATTGTCACAGTCGCGGAGACCACCGAAGGACAAGTATGCACCACGATGCTCGCGGAACCACACCTTGATCCCGACGAGGAACTTCTGATAGCGGCGTGTGACCACGGTTTTCTCTATGACGACTCGGAGTTTCAGGAGCTGCGGTCACGAGAAGATGTCGACGCCATCGCTTGGACGTTCACCGAACAGCGGTCGCTGGAACTGCATCCGGAGTCTTGGGGATGGTGTGAGCTCGACGACGATGGCGAGACAATCGTCGACATGTCAGTCAAAACACCGATCTCTGACGATCCGTATCACGATCACGCGATTACCGGAGCGTTTTACTTCGACAGGGTAGCGGACTTCCTCGAGGCGGCGGAGTTGATGATCGACACCGACCACCGGGTCAACGGAGAGTTCTACGTCGACCATATTCCGACATTCCTGCGTCGCATGGACAAACGGAGCGTGACGTTTGACGTCGATCTGTACATCAGTTGGGGTACTCCGCGGAACCTCTATCTGTACGAGGAGATGGAGTACCTATGCCAGCATAGCGTCGAACTACCCAAAGATAACAACATGGCGGAGAAACGATCGCTTTGGGAGGCATATTTTGATGACTGAGCTTTCTGTCGTTGTTCCGTGTTACAACGAGGAAAAAAACTTACCGCTCATTGTCGAGCAGTTCACTGATCTGGCAGCTGAGAACGTCGACATACGGGTGAGACTCGTAGACAACGGCAGCACCGACAACTCCGCCGAGGTGATGGCAGAACTCGCCGAGGAGCGAGACTTCCTATCTACCACGACTGTGGATCAAAACAGGGGATACGGCTACGGCATCCGGCGAGGACTTGAAGAGGCTGAGGGAGAGTTTCTCTGCTGGACCCATGCTGACATGCAGACGGACCCGGCTGACACGATACGAGCCTACGAACTCATTCAGGTCCAGATGGACCCGAAATCCTGCTACGTCAAAGGTAACCGGAAAGGACGTCCGTTTGTTGACAGGCTCTTTACAAAAGGCATGTCTCTTTTCGAAACGATCTTGATGGGGACACAGCTACGGGATATCAACGCTCAGCCGAACCTGTTCCATCGTAGTTTCCTCACGCGGATAGATGATCCACCTGACGGGTTCTCGTTCGATCTGTACTTTTATTATATGGCGAAGCGACTCGGCTACGAAATTATCCGTTTCGACGTGGATTTTTCCGAGCGGGAATACGAGGAGGCAAAAGGAGGCACTACTTTGAGAGGGAAATGGAAACTGACCAAGCGAACTCTCGGATACAGCCTCGAACTGAAGCGGAGGACGAAATGACAATTATCGCGCACAGAATAAACACGATCGAAGAGCTCCAGGAGCTTCCGCCCGACTACGGTGTGGAAATAGACATCCGAGCTTACAACGGCCGACTAATACTCTCGCATGATCCCTACCAAGATGGCGAAGCTCTCGAAGAGTTCCTCGCAGAGGTTGGGAACCGATTCGTGGTGTTCAACATTAAGGAGTCCGGCATCGAAGACGACGTGGTCGACCTTGCGGCCCGTTACGAGGTGACGGAGTATTTCCTGTTGGACGTGGAGTTTCCGTACATCTATGCGGCTTCGCGCGAATCGTCGTTCGGAAAAATGGCGATACGGTTCTCGGAGGCGGAACCGTTGGCTGCTGCGATTGAGAATGCGGATTTCGTCGATTGGGTATGGGTAGACACGAACACCCAACTACCATTGCACAGGAACAACTATCGAAAGCTTTCGGAAGCGGGGTATCGAATCTGCCTCGTGAGTCCCGGGCGCTGGGGACGACCGGAAGATATCGATCCGTACATCTCAACCTTACAAAACGAAGGTATCAACATAGATGCGGTGATGACATCAACTGATAACGCCGAGAAGTGGAAACGATACTGGTCGTAGCGAACACTAATCAGTGTACACACACTATTGATACCGTATTGATTTATCCACCACTTCATCTCAATTATCCGGTGAATTTTTCAGATACTGAATCAGTATCCTATCCTAAACAAAGCAGATATTGTAGTGGGATCCCGTGCTACTAACGAATCACTTGAGTCCGGCATGATAGATGGTGAGCGTCTGGCGTATGGGACCTACACCTCTCAAGTATCTTCGATACATGCCGTCTCCACGTTTCTGTCGGTCGATGCCGAGTTCCTAGTCAAACGCCTGTCAAAATTTGCAACCTGCCTAATTAGACAGTTCTATACAATTATTTCAGTTACTTAATTCGATATATATGATACTCACCGACCGAATGTTTATGTTGGAGATCGTAGCCGGAATTCTTCGTGAGAATCCAGCTCACATTGTATGACTCAGCAACTGTTGTTATTTCATCTTGCGTCATATTATTAAATCTTTCATCACACTGTTCTGGGATTTTGAATCCTTTTTGTTCAAATTCTCGGATATCAGCATTACAAACCGCGTTCATGCGTTGTTCCCACTCAACTGCGGACTCTGATCCGAACGGAAATGCTTTGAAGTTCACGACCCTTGCTCTCGAACTTCCTAAGCGGAACCTAGATTGTGATGGTGGTGCAAGGAAGATCACATCCGTTGGAGTCTCTGATTCGATCCAATCGTAAGCTACTTCGAGTTCATCCTCTCGTGAGGGTGTTTCTACGTACAGTTCAGAGAGTGTCTTATCCGGGCCGGCAAAGTCACCGCTTATTACACTCACCTCGGCACCGCTCTGTGCCAAAGCTAACCCACCACTCCATCCTATTACGCCAATTAACAGAACGACACATATTACACCAACTGAAAAATCAACTGGATCATATGATGTCCTCGTACCTACTTTATACAACTGAATAATAACGATTTTGGCAATAGCGCCGTACAGTATTAGATATAAAAAGTCATCTACTCGGTACGGGAAAAGTTGAATTATTGTGTCAATCGGTATTAATTCGGTAAACACATAGCCTCCAAAGAACAATATGGCAATTAACGCGTATACATACACGAAAGAAAATGTCTTCTTAGTGTCATTTCGGAAGAGTATATTCTTGTAGTAATGTAACGATGCAATACTCACTAAAATAAATAATATTGTCGTAATTGTTTTCCGAACGGGCCACTCACTCAAAATATAGTGGTGGGGATGTCGGACCCACGCAGTAATATACGCTGCTTCAAATCCGACATTTGATGAGAGTGTGGAAACTAGCAGTGGTACTACTATGAAACTCGATATCACGCCATAGATTGCTGCTGCATCCCACGGAATTTTCTTAATCGCGGGTACGATATTTTTGTTCTTGATCTCCGGCCCAGCCTCTATAGCGACTGCACAAAGTCCAACGGTAACCGAGATCCAAAATGCGTTCACCACATGAAAAAGGGTTGCAATCCCGAAAAATAGGAATGCACGACGGTAAGCTTTCTTAATAGAATATACTAATCCTACAAGAATAAACGCGTTTGCTATATGAGATGGCAATAAATAGTCTTGAATAAGATGATTCCCACCGAGGTCCGGCGGAAATATTATAATCGGAGCAGTTACAGAATGAGCTAAAAACATCCCAACTGTAATCGTCGCAACGAGCTTGTCGGCGAATATCTCGTTTACAAGTAGCCAAAGACATGAGATAATAATAGCTGTAGAAATGACATACATAATAAAAATTGTAGTAGATAATCCAATGAATTCTGAGATAGTTGCCACAGTCTGTGTATAATAGTATTTAGGTGCCGCGGCTCCTGTTCGAAGACCCACTACCCAGTCGTTGGCTAGATAAGATGGATCCATTGCATGTTTTATTAATGGTAACTGACTACCTTGGTTACCTACTGCATATTTGTAAATTGGTGGTGTTGTTATCACGTAACTGAGTGCAATACACAACGAGACAAGAATCAGTTGTATAAGTTTGTATTCTCTGTTTAGATATGATTTAGTAGCTTCCATTAAAGTATGGGAAACCATTGGTAATAATAAAATTTGTCGGTTCTGAAACACACTTCACGAAGGCTGTGAAATTTAGTGTCGATTCTTTTTAATGATGTTTTCGACAGGTAGTACCGATATAGATTAACCCGTGAACATCACTCCATTGTTGCTCGTATATAGGGCGTCCCGTCGCGTCCCGGAATGGTATACTCTTCTGTTTCGAATCTACGGTCCTCCAAGAACGTCATACACTCGCGGAACAGTTCACTGGAGTGGGCTTCGATTAGAACTGTATCTACGTTTTCGAGGGTTTTGTTAAGTCCTTTAAGAACGGCTAGCTCCATGCCCTCCACGTCGATTTTTACCATCGACGGGGAGGGATAGATGTTGGCGTCAACGAGTGTATCTCCCCGAACGGACCGAGCTGTAATTGGATTGGTGCCAACGTTCTGGTTCACCTCCAAGGTGATCCACTCCTCGTTGTCGGCAAGTGCAAGAGAGGACATGATACAGTCGGTGCTATTCCGCCGAACGTTATCGATCAGCTCCGGATGGAGGCGGATATCGGGCTCAAACGAGATCGTTCGACAGGGAACTGCGGCAGAAAATAGTCCTCTGTTCGCACCAATATCCCAGAACGTCCCTGTCGCCCGATTCGCAAGCCACTCGATGTTCGGTCGCTCGTCACTATCTTTGATCGCTTTTGTTGCCGCTACGGTGTCTGTCTTGAACGTTAACCTTCGACCGGCCACCTCAACGGTGGCCGTTGGTCGTAAAACCCGGCGTGCGTGTAGAACAGCACGCTTCTTCAATGTGAATAACATATCGGTGGCACTCATACGAAAGTCTGAGATCATAACTTCCTCGAAAGAAAGTTAATCTTACGACCGACGCGAGTCCCTGTCATTGTGACATATTTGCTAGTGACTGATACAGTTCTACGTGTTCCTCTGCTATCCGTTTCGGTTCGAACGCTTGGGCCTGCTCTCGCCCTGCCTGTTCCATTTGTCGACGCTGGTGTTCGTCGCCAATGAGACCGCGCAGTGCCTCAGCCAGGGTCGTTTCGTCGGCTGGTGGTACCAGTAGCCCAGTCTCGCCGTCGTCGATCACCTCCGCAATACCGCCTACATCGCTTCCGACAACGGGTGTGCCGAGCATCATTGACTCGACAGTCACTCGGCCGAACGGTTCGTCCCATACCGACGGAAAAAGCGTTGCGGTGGCACCGGCCATCGCACCGTACACAGAGTCGATGTCGACGCGGCCGCGGAACTGGACTGCATCCGGTGCGACATCAGCGGCGAGTGCTTCTAACTCCGCACGGAGTGGCCCATCACCACAGATGACCAGCTGTGACTTAGGATACTCATCAACGAGATAACCCATCGCCTGCACAGCCGTTCCGATGCCTTTCGCTTCGGCGAGTGAGCTTGCAGTGACGAACGTCGGGTCATCGAACTGTTCGGGCACCACGTCTACATCGATGTCGACCGGATTGTAGATCGTCGTTGTCCGCTCGGGTAGTGGCACTGTTCCGTCGAGACGCTCCTGAAGATGTTTCGCAATAAAAACCGCCGCGTCGGAGTCGGCCAGTACCGAATGCTGGTGACGGCGTTTGGCACGCAGATATGCCTTGGTTACGGACTCCCCGACACCATCCCATTCTTGATGTGAAACGCAATCAGCGAGGCGATCGTCACACCCGGTACAGCACTCGCCACCGATGTGATAAATGCTGATCGGACAGACCGGCCAGAAGTCTCGAACAGTCGTGATCGTCGGTGCCTGCGGATTGAGGTGAGTGAGTGCAAGCGCACTCCGACGATGGTGAGCATGAACGATGTCCGCATCCGCTGCGTGCTTGCGTGCGGCGTTTGCCAAACGCCGCTCAATGAGCAGATCGATCACGAAGTCAGGAAGTCTGTTACTGCCGGGTGGTGGCTGGACCGGAACAACTGTGATGTCATCGAATTCGAACCTTGGCACAGTCGGATCGTCAACCCCAACGACGGTAACGTTATCAATACTGTGGTGGTTCGTAAGGCCGAGGAGTATCGTGTAAGCACTGATTTCGGCACCACCTATGTTTCCAAGGTGGTCAGTTATACCGAGAACGTGCATATGAGTAGGAAGATGCGAATCGGTTTAGCGATATCGAAAGGATGGCTTCGCAAGACATAATCCTATCCATTTCTCAGTGGGCAGTGTTCACATAAGGATTGAAGCGTGAGGCGTGGTGTTTTAGCGTGATCTACGGCCGAAAATGCACGCCTCAGCGGTAATATCGACCAAATCGAATTAGGTTTTGTGGAACGAGAAGCGACACCGGAGTCTCTGATGAAGCTCAGTATTCAGCTCCATCTGTGCGGTCTTTCACTTTCAAATACTGTTCAGCTGCTTGAAATATTTGGTGTCCAACGCGTACGATCCACCATTCATAATTGGATTCATAAGGCCGATCTACAGCCGGAGTCTGGAAAGGATCCGGATCACGTTACGGTTGACGAAACGGTGATCCGGCTCAATGATGAGCAGTATTGGCTGTACGCAGCGGTCGATCCAGAGACAAACGAGTTGTTGCATACAAGCCTTGAACCAACCACAAATACAGTTATTGCGCAAACGTTTTTGGCTGAGATCGACGAGAAACATGATGTTTCCGAAGCAGTCTTTCTGATTGATGGGGCGCAGTCGTTGCAAACTGCCTGTCACGGAGAAGGCTACGATTTCAGATACGAGAAACATGGAAATCGGAATGCCATCGAACGTGTCTTCAGAGAAATAAAACGGCGAACTATCCGTTTCTCGAACTGTTTCAGCAACACTACAGCAAAGACAGCCGACGACTGGATCAGATCGTTCAGTTTCGCATGGAATCAGCTTATCTGAACACTATCCCGTGATCTATGACCAAATATTTATACAACCAATAATACTACGCAGGAGCAATGAATATCCTTCTCGTAACTATAGACTCCCTTCGGGCCGACCGTGTGCGATCTGGTGATGGCCTAACGCCGTGCATCAACGCCGTAGCGGAGGAAGGTATCGAGTTTCAGCAAGCGATAACCCATGGCCACGGAACGCCGGTCGCGTTTCCTGCCATTCTCTCAGGAACGTATCCGATGCTATACGGTGGCTGTTCCCAGCTCTCGCCCAAGCGACCGATTCTTGCTCGAAGTCTCAGCGATGCAGGTTACGAAACAGCCGCGTTCACCTCTAATCCCCATTTGTTCGACAAGTACGGCTACGAGGTAGGGTTCGACGAATTCAACCAGTATCAAAAGACAGGCAAAGAAGACGAAGGAAACAGTCACCATTCAGTGCTTGAACAGGTTCGGCTGAGTGTGCAATCACACATCGACGATAGTTCGCGCATATATGATCTTGCTCGGCAGATCTACTACTTTCTCCTTACGGCGACCGACGAACGACCGTACGCACCCGCTGACGAAATCAACCAATACGTTCTAGATTGGCTTGATGACCGGGAAAGCGAAACGCCGTTCTTTGCGTGGGTCCATCATATGGACTCTCACTACCCGTTTTATCAGGATGACGAAACACTGTCGGCTATTGGTGCGGAGTCGATTTCGACCCGGGAGCAACGGCGAGTAAATCGGCTGATGAACGAGAACCCGGAACGGTTGTCAGACAACGATGTGGAGGTGTTGACAACGCTGTACGACGCTGAGACGTACTTCGTCGATCAAGAGCTCGGACGGCTACTCGATGGCCTCGACGAACGTGGTCTTCGCGACGATACTCTCGTTGTCGTCACAAGCGACCACGGTGAGGCATTCGGCGAGCATGGCGATTTCGGCCACTACAAGGCGTTGTATGAGGAACTCGTTCGCGTCCCGTTAGTGATCGATCCACCGAAGAAGACGACGGCGACCGTGAAGCAACAGGTCGGACTTGCGGATCTGGCACCGACGTTCCTCGAGTACGCAGGTGTTGATACGTCTACAGAGGGACCGTTTTCCGGCGAGTCGTTGTGGCCGCTGATCGAGAACGGCCGGAGCGGAAGTCGGGACGAACGGCATGTGGTCGGTCATGGGGATCCACTCGGTGTTCGAACGACGAAGTGGAAGTACATCTGGTGGGACCGGGATGGAGACGAACCACTCGATGCCGAGCTGTTCGATCTGGAAACGGATCCTGACGAAACAACCGACGTAAGCGACGAGTATCCTGAGTTAATCGCCGGATTCGATGACTATCTCTCCGATCATATACGGGAGGCTGACGCGACTGCTGACGCACTTGCCGATGACGCCGCACCGGATATCGAACAGACGACCAAGGATCAACTCGAAGCCCTGGGTTACAAGTAACCGAGTGCTTCGAGCGTGTCTTTCACATCGTCTCGGACGTAGGTGTCAATGTCACTCATATCCGCCTCCTGTGGCGGAGCAAGGGTACTGTCCATGGCTGCGAGCAGATCGTCAACGATCTCTGGATGAGACTCCGACAATTCTGGCCCGTCTTCCTCACCACGGCGGTAGAGTTCCTTCCGGCCGTCCGAATACCAGAGTAGTTTGAATTCGTCGGTCATTGCAGCCCGGATGACCTGATAGAGTCGATCGATATCGGCCGAATCGATGTTCTCGGTGTTGTTGAGGAGTGCGTTGATATGCGGTCCTGGTGGCCCGTACTCGGCGAAGACAACACGCTCATCATCGACAGGATCGAACAGACTTCGACCGGGAAACCCGGAGGGAAGGGACACGTCGTAACCGGACTGACGGGCGATTTCGTAGATTGTTGGCGCGAGATCGACGTGACTGACCAGATCGTCTCGAACGTGACCGTCGAGTGAGGGATGAGAAATAACGAGTGGAACGTTGATCAGGTTGTCGTGGAGAGAAAACTGGTGTCCCATCCGTTGGTTCTCGCCGAGATTGTCGCCGTGGTCGGCGGTAACGATGATCCACGTATCATCGTCGACTGTCTCCAGTGCCCGCCCGAGGAGATAGTCCGCGTGAGCGATTCCGCCCCGATAACGATCCCGAATCTCCGCCCAGACGTCAGCATCTGGTTCCGCTTCGCCGCCGATGTACGCGTGTACGGGCTGGTCGTCGACGAACGGATCGTCGCTTCGAGCATCGACGCCGATACGCCGCTGAAAAACTGCTGGGGGATCGTATGGACTGTGCGCGACTGAAATGTTGAGAAAGGTAAAAGCATCCGCACGCCGGGTCCACTCTTGAAACAGAAAGAGAGCGAACTGACCAGCACCGTAATCGGTCCCGAACTGAGCACGGAATTTTTCGATGCCATACTTCGCACCTGCACGAAACAACATTGGAAGATCGCCGAAAGTATGATGACCTTCTTCGCGAAGGTTCTCGAAAGTCTTCGATTGATCATGGAATCGAGTGAACCCACGGCTAACACCTTGGGTCCGAGATAGCCACGGCTCGGCCCCGATCGCTTGGGTTCGGATACCGCATGCAGACAGTCGTTCAGGAAAGTAGTGGCCGTCAGTCGGATAGACGAGGTTCGGGCCGCGGACATCGTGGTGGGACGGGTACTGACCGGTAAACATCGTGGCATGGCTCGCTGGTGTCCATGGAGCACCCGAATAGCAGTTCGTGAACGTGAGCCCAGAGTCAGCTAACGTGTCAATAGTCGGGGTAACGCCATCGCGCCCACCGAACGGTCCCAAGAAATCACTACGAGTAGCATCTAGAACTACAAGGACGATTTTCATCGATATCACAGTGTTACGTTGTGCCATATAAAATAGATTGGTATACACGACAAACGGTGAGTAAAAGACCAGGCTACGTATGGCCGACAGGCACAGTCATCGTCTCACAACGTTTCGAACTGTCAGCTTACGCCGTGGAGGGGGATGGCTACCTTCGAGAAGGATCAGTAGCGGACAATAAACGATCTTCGACCGAGTATGGTTGTGGGACAGAGACATTTAACATCATAAGGTATTAGATTTGGTCAGACAAACGATGGGATGATGAGTGATTCAGAAGCCCGAAACGTCCTGATAATCGTTCTTGATACAGTTCGGGCACGAAGCACGTCGATCGGCGGCCGCGATATCACGCCGACGGTCGATCGAGTAGGTGATCGCGGTGCGCGGTTCGAGCGGGCAATCAGTCCTTCACCGTGGTCACTACCCGCCCACGCCTCGATGTACACGGGGAAGTATCCGACCGAACACGGTACGACACACCACCATCAGTATCTCAGTGACGCTCAACAGACACTAGCCGAGCGGCTTTCGGAGGTTGGAGTTACCGCAGGTGCATTCACCGCGAACGTTTTTTTGACCGGTACATTTAATATGGATCAAGGGTTTAACCGCATATCATTCGTCCGGGGAAAACAGCACCAACTGTTCGCGGACGCCCTCGATCCAGTTCAGTTCCTCAACGAACGTAAATACGAATCAGGCATTGGGCGGTTCCGTGAAATCGCCTCGGAGATCGCGGATGGACCGGTATTGAAAAACGTTGCAAACGCCCTCTACTTCAAAATCAACGACACACTGGCAGGTGATGAAGCTGAGCCAACGCTCGCGTGGGACCGTGAAACCGTCGCAGGGGCGCGATCGTTCATCAAGGAGATGGCCGACCGCGAGGATCGGTTCTTCGCGATGGTGAACCTGATTGAGGCCCACGCTGCATGGAAGTACGACCGTGAAGCAGTCGAGGCAATCGGTATCGATCCAGAGGAAATAGCCCCTGAACAGCGCTGGAAAGAGGTTGCCGCCAAATCACGTGCTTTGTGGGAGTACGCTGCTGGTGAAGTATCGTATGACGAAACCGACCGACAAATACTGACCTATCTCTACGAGTCGTGGGTTCACAACGCTGATGCCCTGGCCGGAGAGCTACTTGATACACTAGACGAAACAGGAACGCGAGAGGAGACACTGGTCGTCCTCACTGCTGATCATGGCGAGTCGATCGCAACTGATGGTGTTCACGGTCACACGGTATCGGTGTCGGAAGATATTGCTCATGTTCCGCTGGTGATAGATGGACCGGGGATCCCTGACACAACGGTTTCAGAGGCAGTGAGTATCAAAGACATATACGGAACCGTACTGGATAGCGCGGGCATCGAGACGGACGCACCAACCGTGTTCGATTCGACGGCACGGGGAGTAGCACTCATGGAGACCTTTGGTATCGATCCGGATCGAATTGACGACTGTTTCCGAGAGACAGTCGGCCAGTTTGGACTCCGTCGAGCAATCTATACCGACGACGACCGAGCAGAGCGACGGTACGATAATAATGAAGCCTTTGGTACGACGGATCTGCTTCGGCGGCTCGATGAACTGATTGAGGCAATGGAACACGTCAAGTACAGCGAAGAAGGACCAACGATGGACGACGAAGTCGAGGGGCGACTCCGAGAACTCGGCTACCTTGGGTAATGTTGGGGATACGATAATAAATCGACCAAAGAGTCCGTCACCCTTATTGCTCTGTCCAAAACCATTTTAAAGTGATGCGTACCGTGATAGTCGGTTATCCACTTTTAGCGAGCCGTCAGTGGAAGTTGTACGGTAAATTCGACGGATCTCACGAGGTACATATAATCACCCCGAACACATGGCCGACGATTCCTACTGCAGACTATCCCTCCGGCGAGAGTTCATTCAAACACCACGCCCTCCGGACATTATTTAAGGGTCAGATGAACAGATATGTAATACTAGAACTTCTGAGTAAAATTACTCGTATAGATCCAGATGTGGTATTGACACACGGGGAGCCTTGGCAATTGAACACGGCCATAGTGACAGCAATTTGTGAATTCACTCAGACACCACACGTGATCTTTTCTTGGGAGAATCTAAACCGAATGCCGCGTCTTCGCGTCCTACAAGGAGTAGAACAGATGGTTTTATCGAGAATCAGTGGTATCGTCGCAGGGAGTGACCAAGCCGTAGATCGACTTGAAAATAAAGGGTACAACGGCCAGATTTCTGTTGCCCCTCAAACCGGCGTGGACATCCAAGCATTCAGTCCACAAAACGACGCTGGCAAACTCCGTGAGAGGTTCGACCTTCCAACTGACGCGAACATTGTGCTATATACTGGACGACTTGTGCCTGAAAAAGGACTCCGGTATCTTGTGGATGCGGTTCCAGGAATCTATAATATGTGCCCAAATGTACACCTTCTTTTGGTTGGTGAAGGTCCAATGTCAAATAAAATCCGTCAAAACGCCACAAATTCCGAGCATATAACGCTCGTAACCGATAGACTACCATATCATTTGATGCCACAACTTTACTCATTGGCGTCGGTGTTCACCTATCCGAGCTACACTGAGGAGACATGGGCCGAACAGTTCGGTTACGCTGCTGCCGAAGCGATGAGCTGTGGTGTGCCAGTAGTCACAACCAGATGTGGATCGCTCCCACACGTTGTTGATGACGGCGGAATCGTGTGTCCTGAACGAGATTCTAATTCACTTGCGGAGGCAATTGGAACACTTCTTCAGAACCCTAAACGTAGAGCAGAATTAGGAGAGCGTGCGCGACAGCGCGTTAAGACAGAGTTCAGTCTTGACCGTGTTGCGAAGAGGCATGAACGTGCACTCATGACCGCTGCGGACCTGAATAATTGATATGAAACTCATCTAAGATAGCTTGTATTCACGTCTTGTACCCAAGGTCTCGGAGCCGTTGCTGAACATCTGTATTGGCTGTATCATCCTCTATGTTAGAGGCTTCTTCGTCCTTGTTTGTCTTGATCGTGCGCTCGTCTGTCGCCGTCGTTTGACACCACGGGACTTTCACCAGCGCAGCAATTGGTGTTGTTGCTCGTGGATGACCGTACAGCCCATGCTCGCCGAGTGCATTACCATGGTCAGCAGTGATTATCGGTTGATCTGAATCCACATTTTCTAGCAGGTCTGGGAGACGATCAAGGACGTAACACAAGTTCTCACGGTAAGCACTCCAGACTCGGTTGCTGTCAACATCCCCCTCACGTAGTCGATCCCAGACGTTCCGCCCCGTAGATTTACGGTGTCGCTCTGCAGGATTCGTCCCCACACCAATTGACTCAGAAATAAATGGGTAATGGGGTTGGTTATAATGAACAATCAGACGATCAAACTCGCCGGTTCGGGCGACCGTGATTGCCCGCTGGGTTATTGGATCGGGAGTAATCGTCCCAAATTCTTCGTCCCAATCTGTCCGCCAAACCTCTTCAAGTCTACCGAACGGATGCGTTCGAGTCCCTTCGAGAACGGTACCACACTGATCACACTGATATTTTCCAGTGTGATAGATGTCATCGTACGAGGGTTCGACAGTCTGACCACAGCTACAGACCTCCGAAAACTCATGAGGAGCAATCCGAACGGAGTTTGGATTGCCGGTAACGTAGGCCGCGGACGCTAACTGCGATGAAAACCGTTCATCGAAGTTCGACTCACTCCAGCCGGTTGTTGACGACGCTACGGAAACGAAGGAGTCACAATCCATAATGTAGGGATAATCGTCGACAACCTCTTCCATGAGATCGTACCGACAGGCATCAAGGACGATCAGTAGATCCCAGTCTCGCTCCCATATGTATTCTGGATCATAGTAGGTCAACCGAGCGAACCGCCTCAGTCCACCGAGGTACAATTCGTGTGCGGATTGATATCCGCCACGAATACCATCCATCCGAATCCGAGAGAGCGATCCTGACACCCAATCAAGAAACGACATTTAAATAAATAATAACCGACAGATTCGGTTGTATCGGGCTCGACATTTGAGTGCGTTATTTAAGTGATTCATGTCACGAAGTGGCAGTGAGGAGTATAAAAATATTGTGACTTAACTCAGGGTAGTGTTCAGATAAGGATTGAAGCGTGAGGCGTGGCATTTTAGGGTGATCTATGGCCGAAAATGCACGCCTCAGCGGTAATATCGACCAAATCGAATTAGGCTTTGTGGAACGAGAAGCGACACCGGAGTCTCTGATGAAGCTCAGTATTCAGCTCCATCTGTGCGGTCTTTCACTTTCAAATACTGTACGGGTGCTTAAAAATCCGGTGTCCAACGCGTACGATCCACCATTCATAATTGGATTCATAAGGCCGATCTACAGCCGGAGTCTGGAAAGGATCCGGATCACGTTACGGTTGACGAAACGGTGATCCAACTCAATGACGAGCAATATTGGCTGTACGCGGCGGTCGATCCAGAGACAAATGAATTGCTGCATACAAGCCTTGAACCAACCACAAATACAGTTATTGCTCAAACGTTTCTCGCTAAAATCGACGAGAAACACGATGTTCCCGAGGCAGTATTTCTGATTGATGGCGCGCAGTCGTTGCAAGCTGCCTGTCACCGAGGAGGCTACGATTTCAGATACGAGAAACATGGAAATCGGAATGCTGTTGAACGTGCCTTCAGAGAAATAAAACGCCGAACTATCTGTTTCTCGAACTGTTTCAGCAACGCTACAGCAAAGACAGCCGACGACTGGATCAGATCGTTCAGTTTCGCATGGAATCAGCTTATCTGAACACTACCTCTCGGTGGGCGGTGTTTAGTTAAACGTAAAAAGTGAGTCGGGAGAATTCCTTGGAGACGATGGGATAAATCGCCCACCTCAGTCAAGGTAGCGACTGGATTGACTTTGGGTTTTGTAGAGCATGAGCTGACCCCGAGCGCGCCATAAAGCTTTTCAGCTGTACATGCGGGACTATTACTTTCGAAGGTCTGGTGAATCGCTAGACAGCGTCGGTTTCGACTGTCAGGACTAGTGGCATGAAGCGGGGAACCGCCGATGACTATGTCGAAGATTTCCCGCTTCACGAGCAAAGCGGTTCAGTTAGCTAAAAATGCTGTCGGTGGCCGAGACGAAGTCGCCGCCCCCAGCCGGGATGGCGGCTTCGCCGACTATGCTGTCGTATCACTCCATTGTCTCCGGGTTTACTTGGAGACATCATACCGAGAGACGTTGGATCTCCTGAGTGAGGTGCCACATATTCTCGGGGAGATCGGTCTCAAAACGGCCGATCTCCCGCATCACTCGACGCTAGTGAAGTGGTTTGACAGGATCAAGACCGCACTCTGGCGAGTGCTGCTGCGCCTCTCGGCGCAGCTGCACGAGCCAAGCGGACACGCTGCCATCGACGCGACGTTTTTCGACCGCGAAAATGCAAGCAAGCACTACTGCCGTCGGACGAATTATCGCGTCCAGACACTCAAAACAACTGCTCTCGTGGACATAGAAAGCCAAGCCATTCTAGACGTTCACCGTACGACCGAAAAACGTCACGACACACAACTCAGCTGGCAGGTCGCCCTCCGCAACGCGGGCGACCTCGCCAGCCTCGCTGCGGACAAAGGCTACGATTGGATGGATTTACGCGAGAAACTCCGCGAAGAAGAGGTAAGACCGTTGATTAAGCATCGTGAGTTCCGGCCCATCGATCCGCGCGTTGTGCGCGTGATCAGTGGGCCTCGATACCGTCAACGAGCAGTGTGTGAGACCGTTTTCTCGACGATTAAGCGCACGCTCGGCAACACCGTGCGTACGCGATCTTGGTACAGCGAATTTCGAGAACTCGTCCTGATGTGTGCGGTTCACAACATCAAGCAGTCTCTGAACCAGTAAAATCAAGCTACGTACAGCGATTCACCACGGCCTAGAAATCGAACAGTGTCGGATGTGTCTTTTGAGAGGTGTAACGGCGGATCTCTTCGTTTTCAAACTGTTCCAGTCACGTTGAACCAAAACAGCTGAAACGTGGTTACAAACCTTCGCCGTCTGGCACGATGCTACTTAAACACGACTGGGTTAAAGCGACGAGTTTTTTATACTGTTCCAGAGTCATAGCGATATGAAGGCTATTATACCGGCTGCAGGGCAGGGTACACGGCTCTATCCACAGACACACACGAAACCGAAAGCGATGGTGAGATTAGCTGGAAAGCCGATTTTAGGTCATATTCTGTCAAGCCTCGCTGAAACTCGGATCGACGAAGTTGTTATTATCGTCGGTGGGCCGATGCAAGAATTGATCATCGAATATGCCGAACAGTCGTTTGGTAACAGATTCTCGTTCTCATTCATCGAGCAAGAAAGTGCAGAAGGGCTTGGACACAGCATCTATCAAACCGAAACTGTTGCTCGTGGGGACGCTTTATTTATTGTACTCGGAGATATGCTCTTTGAGAACGGTTACCGTACGTTCCTTGAAGCACACGACGAACTCGATTCTTCTGATGCCAGTATCGGCGTAAAGACAGTCGACGAACCACAACACTACGGTGTTGCAGAAATAGAAAACGGAACCCGGGTCGAGCGACTTGTTGAGAAACCAGACGACCCGCAATCGAACTACGCAATTAGTGGAGTCTATATTGTCGAAAACTCAAATCTCCTTTTTGACGCGCTCAACCATCTCATCGAGAACGATATTCGGGGAGCAGGTGACGAGTACCAACTAACGGACGCACTACAGCGAATGATCGAACAAGATGCAGAAATCGATATTTTTGACGTTGAAGATTGGTACGATTGTGGTCGACCCGAAACATTGCTTGAAGCAAATCGTGTATTGCTCTCAAAATTAGATACGAGTAGCTCAATCGCAGTCACTGACGCTGTTATTATTCCTCCAGTTGATCTCGGTGACAACGTCACTATCGAACAAAGTGTTGTCGGTCCACACGTGAGCGTCGATGATGGTGCATCTATCTCTGAGAGCATTGTTCGAGACGGTATTGTCGGACGCAATGCGACACTCGAAACAGTCAATCTCGAAGAAAGTATTGTTGGAGATGGAGCAACCATCCGCGACGAACCAAACCACTTGAATATCGGCGACAACAGCGTCATAGAGCTATGAGCGACACGCCGCACGCAGTCATCACAGGCGGGGCTGGATTTGTCGGAAGTCATCTTATCGATTCCTTGCTCGCTGATGGATACCGAGTCACATCGCTTGATAATTTTGGGAGTGGTCGGCCAGCAAACCTCACACATATTGATTCCGACCGATTCATTTCAATTGAACATGATGTTCGTGAACCATTTCCAGATCTGGATGCAGTCGATTATATTTTCCACTTCGCGTCCAGAGCGAGTCCAAAAGATTTCAAATCTCACGCGGTTGAAATCGCACTAACGAATAGTGAGGGCACCCACAATGCACTCTCTTATGCTCACAACCACGATGCTATTGTAATACTCGCCTCAACAAGTGAGATCTATGGTGATCCCGAAGAACACCCACAGCACGAAGCGTACAACGGAAACGTCAACATACGCGGCCCTCGGTCACCGTACGACGAAAGTAAACGTTTCTCGGAGGCACTCGGAATCGCCTACCAACAACAGTACGATATTGACATTCGTACAGTTCGTATTTTTAACACTTACGGACCACGAATGCGACCTGACGACGGGCGCGTAATTCCGAACTTCTTATCACAGGCGTTACGTGGCGATGATCTCACAGTATACGGTGATGGGTGCCAGACTCGAAGCTTCTGTTATATTGATGATCTCATCCGAGGAATCCGAGCAGTTGCCGCTGCTCCGTCATCTGCCATCTCAGGAGAAGTCATCAATCTCGGCAGTACAGACGAAATAGAAATCGGAGAACTCGCGGATGTAATTATTGACATGATTGATCCAGATTGTCAAGTAATTTATCAAGATCTTCCGAAAGACGATCCACAAGTTCGTCGACCAGATATCACTCGAGCCGAGGAACGACTCGATTGGACTCCTACTATCTCGTTGTCAGCTGGTATCAAAGATACAATCCCATATTTCAAAAAGGAGCTAGGAATTACATCAGGCTGAACCGGGACTCTTTTGATTTATTGACCTAACGACAGAGTATGACCAATGTTCTTGTAACCGGTGGTGCTGGATTCGTTGGTAGTCATATCGTCGATGAACATATCGAAAAGGGATATGATGTAACAGTTGTCGATAATCTCACAGACCAGGTGCACGATGACGAACCGTCCTATCTAAACGATAATGCGGAGTATGTCTGGGGCGACATTCGTGATCGAGAGTTAATGACAGATCTACTTGAATCAACCGATGTACTCAATCATCAAGCGAGTGCGGTCGGCGTCGGCCAGTCAATGTATGAGATAGAAAAATATGTTGATGTCAATTCCCTTGGAACTGCTCGGTTGCTTGATATAATCGTTGACGAAGAGATTGATCTCGAAAAAATGGTTATTGCCTCCTCAATGTCTATTTACGGGGAAGGCGAGTACTACTGTCCAGACTGCAATTCGATTCGGTACCCTTCACTTCGAGACGACGAACAGATGGCGACCAGTGAGTGGGAACATTCTTGTTTAGAATGTGGCCAGATACTAGAACCGAGAGCAACGCCCGAATCAAAACCACGGGACAGTACGAGTATCTATGCGATTACGAAGAAAGATCAAGAAGAAATGACGCTATCTATTGGGCGTGCATACGATATTCCAACTGTCGCGCTTCGCTATTTCAACATATTTGGAAGCCGACAGGCACTCGATAATCCATACACCGGTGTGTGTGCGATCTTTTCGAGTCGTATCAAAAACGACAACCCACCGTTGGTCTTCGAAGACGGCGAGCAGACACGTGATTTCGTCCACGTCAGCGATATTGCACGAGCGAACCGATTGGCTATTGAAGCAGATACTGAAGACATCGCCGTGAATATCGGTAGTGGAATCCCGACAACAATCAACGAGGTCGCTGAGACACTTATCGACCTCTATGGGGTATCGGATGAACTTTCGCCAGAGATTGCCGATGACTATCGACAAGGAGATATTCGACACTGTTACGCTGATCCAGAGACAGCTGCCAAGGAGCTAGGGTTTGAGGCTGAGGTCAGCTTTGAGGAGGGTATGCGTGAACTCGTTGAGTGGGGACGTGGGCAGGACGCCCAAGACCACTTCGAAGACGCACATGAGGAACTCGAAGAGAAGGGCCTCGTTGGAAACGACTAATCGAAGAGAGAAGTATTTTAATTCATCCTTTTTATTAACTGTATATGGGTAGTCCAGAGAACGTTCTCGTAACTGGTGGAGTTGGATTCGTCGGTAGCCATGCCGTTGAATACTATGCTGAGCAGGGTGCTGAAGTCACTGCATTTGATAATCTCAGTCGCGTTGACACACTTGAAACTGCGGACGAGAGTCGGAATACCGCGGCTTACAATTGGAAGTATATCTCCGAAAACTATCCTGACGTTGAACTCGTAGAAGGTGATATTCGAGATAAGGAACATCTTGAGGAAGTTGTTGAAGGACACGACGCAATCGTTCATACCGCCGGGCAGGTCGCAGTAACAGCATCAATACAGGATCCACGGACTGATTTCGAAGTAAACGCACTCGGTACGTTCAACGTACTCGAAGCCGCCCGCAAGGCTGATACTGATCCGGCGGTCGTACTAGCATCTACGAACAAAGTATACGGTAATAACGTCAACCAAATATCAGTTCGTGAGAAAGATACGAGATACCAGTACGACAATCCTGAATACGAAAACGGAGTTCCGGAGTCGCTATCCATTGACGACTGTGAGCATACACCATACGGAACTTCAAAACTATCAGCAGACCTGTATGTTCAAGACTACGCTGATCGTGGCGAGGTCGACGCTGCGGCGTTTCGAATGAGTTGTATTTACGGTACACGGCAGTTCGGAAACGAGGACCAAGGCTGGGTAGCACACTTTGCCATCAGTACGCTTCAAGACGAACCGCTAACGATTTTCGGTGATGGGAAACAGGTTCGTGACGTACTATACGTCAAAGATCTAATCAGGGCGTACGATGCATTTCTCTCAGATCCTGACGGAAAGCCGGCAGTATACAATATTGGCGGTGGAACAGAAAATACCACCAGTTTGCTTGAGTTTCTTGATATGCTGGAAGAACAAACAGGCGAAAGAACCAACATCGACTTTGATGACTGGCGAGAGGGAGATCAGAAAGTCTACGTTTCCGATATTTCAAGGGTACGAACAGAACTTGATTGGGAGCCACAGGTCGATTTCGAAACCGGTATTCGCCGATTCGTCAACTGGTATACTGACCGGTAGTCTGTCTAGTGTTTCGCCGTCGGTGTTGCCGCCGAAAGCAAAAGTTGAGTAGGAAGAAGATCGAACCAACACGTGATGGAAATCAGTATTATCGGCAGCGGCTACGTCGGCACGACAATCGCCGCGTGTTTCGCCGATCTCGGCCACGAAGTCGTCAACGTCGATATCGACGAGGAGATCGTCGCCGCCATCAACCGCGGCGAGTCACCGATCCACGAACCGGGACTCGACGACCTGATCGCCACCCACGGCGGCGACACGCTCACCGCAACAACGGCCTACGGGGACGTACTCGACACCGAGATCACGTTCCTCGCGCTGCCGACGCCCTCGCATGAAGACGGCAGCATCGACACGGCGATCATCGAGGCAGCCGCCGAAACGCTCGGCGAAACGCTGCAAGAAAAGACCGACGACCACGTTGTCGTTACAAAAAGCACTGTCATCCCGACGACAACGAGCGAAACGCTCGCGCCGATCATCGAAGCGGCAAGCGAAAAAACACTCGGCGATGACCTACACGTCGCGATGAACCCCGAGTTCCTCCGTGAAGGAACAGCTGTCGAGGACTTCCTCGATCCGGACAAGGTCGTCATCGGAACCGAGAGCGACACGGCACGCGAAACCTTACATGCCGTCTTTGAACCGCTCATCGAGGAAACCGGCGCGCCGGTCGTCGAGACCGGCATCGAGGAAGCCGAAATGATCAAATACGCCAACAACGGCTTTCTCGCAGCGAAGGTCAGCCTGATCAACGATATCGGAAACATCTGCAAGGAGTACGGCGTCGACGCCTACGAGGTCGCCGACGCAATCGGTCTCGATGACCGGATCAGCGAGCGATTTCTCCGCAGCGGCCTCGGCTGGGGCGGTAGCTGCTTCCCGAAAGACACTGCCGCAATCAGGGCTGCAGCACGCGAGCAGGAGTACGAACCGCGTATGCTCGACGCGGCAACCGAGATCAACGACCGACAGCCCGACCGCCTGCTCTCGTTGCTCGACGGCCACGTCGATGTCGCCGGCAAGCGCGTCGCTGTCCTCGGGTTGTCGTTCAAGCCGGGCACAGACGACATCCGGAACTCCAGAGCGACTCCCGTGATCGAAGGGCTCCGCGACCGTGACGCCACCGTCGTCGCCTACGACCCGGTCGCCGGCGACAGCATGCGCGAACGATTCCCAGACATCGCGTACGCCGACTCGCCGGCAGCCGCACTCGACGACGCATCGGCCGCACTCGTCGTCACCGACTGGCCGGAAATAACCGACTTGGATTCCGAATTCGATGCGATGGCGACACCAGTCGTCGTCGACGGTCGACACGCCATTGACCGCCGCGACGGGATTATCTATGAAGGATTGACGTGGTAAGAAACACCACCCTTTCCAATCATCAGTAAGAAACAAATCGTGCCCCGTTCCACAGTCATTTCCTTTCGCGACGTGTAATCGCTCCCAATGAGCGACAGTGCTGATCGTGGTATTCTTACATGGCGTGAGAAACTAGCTGCCCTCTCACGGGTCGCCCGTTACCGCCCGACATTCACCGCCGGACTGATTCTCCTCGGCGGCTTCGTCGCCGCCCTCGAAGGCGTCGGCCTCGGCTTCATCCATCCAATCATTGAGGTTGCACAAGCAGACGGCCCCGTCGACAGCGGCGGTCCGGTGTTAGAGACGTTCCTCGCGGTCTACGAGTTTCTCGGCATTCCGTTCGAACTCGGTTTCCTCCTCATCGGCGTCACTGCGGTGATGACGATCCGCTATACCCTTTCGTTCCTTGTCGCGTGGCTGAAGGCGTGGCTCGCTACGCAGTACGAGACAACGCTCCGAACCCGCGCCTTCGACAGCGCGCTCAACGCCCGCGTCGGCTACTTTGATGCGGAGGGGTCCGACGATATCCTCAACGCGATCATCACCGAGACCCGGTTTTCCGGTCAGGTGATCGAAAAGGGCGTAGCGACCATGGAGCG